>Ga0247611_10003543_pt1 | contig 22954 bp, 54 predicted proteins | sample 177DNAGHGhighgp2_FD_192422 | JGI IMG/M metagenome (GOLD analysis project Ga0247611, IMG submission 192422) | Sheep rumen microbial communities from Palmerston North, Manawatu-Wanganui, New Zealand - 1770 DNA GHGhigh gp2 | ecosystem: Host-associated > Mammals > Digestive system > Stomach > Rumen... | reverse complement strand
TATAAAGGTGAAGTAGACCCAAAAAATCCTGAAGAATCTATTATTCATGCAGAAGACGGTCAAAAGCAAAGAATGTCAAAGGATGATTTTAATACCCTTTTTACGGAATTGGATGTATACCTAATATAATGAGGCGGCTGAAGAAAAAAGCAAAACCTTTTTCTAAATATGGTAAACATCCATCAAAAGTAGAAGTAATTGATGATGCGGCGGTCCGTAGAGTAGATGCCGCCATAGAGCCATTGCTTGCCGCATCTAAAAAGGAAAAAGATAATAGTCATTTAAGATTATAAAAGGAGATAAAATTATGGCTTATGTAACAACTGAATATAAGGTAAATGAAGAGAAGAGAACTGTTGTATGTATTATTACTACATATAACGATATGCCGGAGAGACTGGCTAAGTATGGTCTTGGTGATGAGGATTATGATGAAATTAATGAAGTCCGCATCTATAAGGGCAAGGCGAAGTGCGCGCCGGAAGATACTTGGGACGAAACTTATGGCAGACGGCTGGCTGAGTATAGAGCCGCAGAGTCTCGAAAGAAAGATATTGACCGCGAATTTGATAAATATATTAAGGAAATGAATCGCCGCTGTAAACTTCTTTGGTATCATGGAAGATTGAAGGATCCGCATTATCCGGAAATGCGCGGAGGAGAATGATAAAATGGAACTTAATTTTGAATTATCTTTTGATGAAGCTGTTCGGAAACATAAAGAAATGTGGGAAGCTATGCAAAATTCATTAGGAGACAACCCTACATTAGCAGAAAGAGCCGCTTTTAAAGCAGGGTGGGTTAGAGCACGAGAAAAACGCGTTATAAATCGTTGTTATTTATGTGAATATAATGAACAGTTTCATTCTCATTCTTGTGTCTATTGTCCTTATAATTGGAATAACTATATATATTATGGTTGTGAAAAAGGAATTGGAACAGTAGATTGGAGAACTTCTAAAATTAGTGATATTTTAGCCTTACCGCTTAGAGAAAAATATGAGGAAGAAGAGTAATGAAAATTGAAAAATATATCTGTGATAGATGTAGAAAACCTATATCAGTATCAAAAAAACAAGAAAATTTTCCTTATTTCTTAGGAAGATTAAATGAAGACCCATATGGTTTTGGGCTGGATAAAAAAATTGATTTATGTGAGGATTGCTGTAACAGTTTTAAAAAATGGTTAGGGGAAGAAGAATAATGTTAGCGACGGTATGTGATAGATGCGGGAAACCTACAGTGCCTTTTCGAAAATATGAAGCTGTGCCTGCATTTCCTTATTATTTATGTAAATTAAAAATGCTCCCTTATTCGTATGGTATAGAAGAAGAAACTATTGATTTATGCGAAAATTGCAAATGTGAATTTAAAAAATGGATAGAAGGAGAAAAAAATGGATTGGAGTAAATGGATTATATTAGTTAGTCTTGGACTTGTTTTGGCGGGAGGCGCGCACGTTATGAAAACCGCGGTTTATGAGAATGAGAAACACGAGGTCCCGCTCCCTTATTTCTTTCTTAGTTGGCTTATGCTGATTTTCTGTTGGGGAGGCTTTTGTTATATATTATGATAATAAAAAGGTTAAAGAAATATAATATGTAGGCGGATGCTCCTGAAATTGGTAAGATGTATTTGTTAAGAATAAGAAGAGAAAATGGTATCTTCCGCTGGGCTTTAGCTACTTACACTAAGAAAGGTTGGGAGTGCGCGGAAGAGCCAAAATTTAGGGTGGTAGAATGTTATGAATATGAATAGCTTTAAGAGAGTTTGCAAGCGATTATTTATTATATGGCTTATAGGGGTGTCAATTCTTAATTTTCCCATAAATGTAGCCGCCGCAGAAGACTATGCAGATGGTGATGTTGAGCAGGTTTTTGTGTGGGTGAGAGAAGGAGATGCTACCTTTTGTTATGTGAATAATGGAGGATGGAGTGAAGCTGATATGCTGGTTGGTTGGCATACTATTGATGGCAATACTTATTATTTCTATGAAGAGGAAATGATGGATGCCAGATATGGACAGATGGCTACTGGTGAAGTTTGGCTTGGTGCTTGGACTTTTATTTTTAATAGTGAGGGACATTTAGTTGATTGCTACTATGGACCTGAGGGGGAGTATTAACTCCCTCTTTTTTTATTGGAGAGGGAAAAGGTTTCGTATTTTCGTATTTGAATTATTTTTGGAGAGGGACGTGTTTTCGTTTCTAAATTATTTTTGGAGAGGGAAAAGTGGCGGGCATTTCACATTTCAACGTGTTAAAGTATTAAAGCCCAAATCCTACCCCCGGGGTATGTTTTTGATACTGGCGGTTGTGCGGGTATACGTCACGTAGAACGATCAGACCAGACCGCCCTAAAAACAGAGTTAGCCGGTACAAAGTTAACAAAAAAATTTTTTGTAAATTTTAAAAAAATCTATTGACAATTAAATGAAGATGTAGTATCATAATACTTGTAAGGAAGAGATACACAACCACACACAAGAACAAAGAAAGGAATACAAAAAATGAAGAACATGATTAATTGGATTATCGGCACTGACATTGAAGACAAGAGCGACAGAATAAGACATTACATCCTCATGGCATGGACAGTAGTTGGTATTATTCCCAGCATTATTACAGTGATTGCCTTTTGATAACAAGCCACACAAAATAAAAGGATAAAAAGGGTAGGCTGAAAAGCCTACCCTTAATAATTACAGTGAACGGCCGTTCGGAGGCCGAAAAATTTTATCATATTATAATGCAGTTTGTCAAGACTATTTTACAAAAAATGTTGCACAAAATCCGACTTCCTGAATTGGGCAGTTTGCACAAGGCGCCAGATGAGTAACAGAGAGCAAAGCACTTCAACACACTAAAGGATTAAAGTGTGAACAAAACAAGTTTTGTTCACTTCATCACACTAAAGCAATAAAGAGATAAAGTATTAAAGTAATAAAGTACATACACAACATGTTTAAACAAGTTGAACATGTAAAAAAAAATAAAAAACTTTGTAAAAAAGCATTGACAATTAAAGAGAGATAGTGTATTATAATACTTGTAAGGAACAAGTACACAAAACCACACAAGAGAGAGAGGACAAAGAAATGACAAAGACTTACAATTACATCGTAGCAGGTACAGAGTTTACAGATACAGAGTGTTGGGGCAAAGCGTGGCAGGATGCCAAAGCACTTGCAACTGAAAACCATAAAGCAATTTACAGAATGATTCGTGTAGACGGCGCAGACACACGTTATGAAGTCTACTTAAAAGCAGGGTTCTTTCATCCGGTGAAACTTGCAAAAGCAGACAGAATTAGAATCTTCTGAAAAGATGTAACACACACAAACAAAGGCAAGTCGAAAGACTTGCCTTTAACCATGTTAGTAAACGCAGTCGATCGACTGCAAGTCGAAACAATTATACCATACAATGATGCAGTTTGTCAAGACTAATATGTAGAAAAAATTGCACAAAGTGCGTTTCCTGTTTTTGTGCATGTTGACAAACAACTAAAAGTAAGATGATCACTTCAATACACTAAAGTATTAAAGCAAAGAAAAATAAAAAACTTTGTAAAAAAGCATTGACAATCAATAGAAAGTGTAGTATTATAATACTTGTAAGGAACAAGTACACAAGCACAAAACAAAAGAAAGAGGATAAAGAGATGAAAAGAGAAAGAAAGAGCTTTTGGACAGGTAGAGAAATGAGAGACTTCATGGATGAAATGGAAAACAAAGGTTATCATGTAACATGGTTTTATGATGATTGCATGGATATGTATGAAGTAGAGTATTACAAAAAGTCTGTATAATACAGACTTTTTTTATTTGTTAACGCAGGCGGCAGCCTGCAGGACGAAAAAATTATAGCATAGTATGATGCAGTTTGTCAAGACTAATTTGCGGAAAATCTGCACAAAATATTTTTTCCTATTTTGTGCATTTTTTTATCAAAAATCCATTGACAAGGTTGAACTAATGTGTTATATTATAATTACAGAAAGGGAAAACAATAAAAACAAAAAAGAAAGGGTTTATAAAATGATTAACATTCGTACAATTAACAAACTGCAGGATAATGATGGTATCACTCTTAAAAATGGTCAGATCGTCACTTATAAGACAGGCTGGCAGGTTGCCACTGAAGGTATTGAGGCGACAACAACAAGGGATGCAATTAATGCTGTCAAGGCTTTTGGTGGTAACTGCGGTGTCTGGCTTGCTAATGGTATCTACTATATAGATAAAAGCAAAAGAGTTAACACTAAAAAAGAAGCACTTGCAATCGGCAGGGCTTGCAAACAGATTAGCATTTTCGGTTGGGCAAGAAAAAATCTGGCATACTGCTGAAAAGCAAAAACAGGCGGCGGCTACTGAAGCCGACCGCCTGCAGGGCGAAAAAATTTTACCATATAGTGATGCGGTTTGTCAAGATTAATTTTCAAGATTTTTGCACAAAAAATCTTTTCCTGATTTGTATATTTTTTTATTAAAAATCATTTGACAAAGTTAATCCAGTGTGCTATTATATAATTACAGAAAGGAACAACAACAAAATAAAAGCTCCGGCGGGAGCTGAGGCTGAGTAGGTCCGGTTCCCGCTGAGACAGAAAAATTTAAAAATTTTTCAAAAAAGTTGTTGACAGACTACAGCAAACCTGCTATAATAAAGACAGTTAAAGGAAAACAACCACAGAAAGGGGAACACAAAATGTTATTTACTATTGCAGTACTTCGAGAAATGGCTCACATCGGTCTGGTAGACATTACTGAATTTGAGGACGGCACTATCTACGTATCCGGCACTGGTTACGGCTCTGGTGAGGCTCTGGTGACCGTAGCAGAAGATGGTACTATCGTAGGATTTGAGGTTTAAACCTCAAATCCTTTTTTAGTTAACGCGAACGCCCGTTTGGCGGGCGAAAAAATTATATCACATATGGCAGCAGTTTGTCAAGACTAATTTTTGAGATTTTTGCACAAAATATTTTTTCCTAATTTGTACATTTTTTTATTAAAAAAGTATTGACAGTGTGAGCAACCTATGTTATTATATAATTACAGAAAGGGAAAACAATAAACAACAGAAAGGGGAATAAAAAAATGACAATCGTAAGAAATTGGAAAGACAAGGTTTTCACAATCGACACTAACGGCTGGCGCATCCAGAACGTTCCGGCATATGCCTTGACCGAACGGTTCATCACATTCCGCATCTGCGATGATGCCTGCTGGTTCTACGGTGCATATGACACCATGGACAGGGCACTCGAGGTTGCCGAGGAAATCGGTGGTCTTGCTACTCCGGTAGTGTGACCTATAGGCGAGGGGCAGGTAGAACCTGCCTGCCCCTCAAAAAAATCTAAAAAAAATAAAAAAAAAGACTTGACAATCCAGTAACCACCTGTTATAATAAAGACAGTTAAAGGAAAGCACTACAGAAAGGAGAAACGAACATGGAAATGACAGCACTTGAGGTAGCATATAACGAATACGGCTGGGATGCCATCTGGGCAGAGGTTGCCGAGGTCCTGGAAGAGGAAGAGGGGTGACCCTCTTCCTTACCTCTAAAAATTGGCGGCTCGCGGGCGCTCGGGAGCGAGCCGCCTCAGGCTTCCGCTCCGTTATGCCAAAAAAATGCCAGATCCTTGACCGTATATGCTTTAGCGCGTTAAAGCCCGAAAGTCCAGATCCTGATCTGCTTTAACGCGCTAAAGTGTCAGAGTTAATAGCCAAAACTTCAAGTTTTAGTTGCTAACTTTAGCGCACTAAAGTATTGAAGTTAGCTTTAATGCGCTAAAGTGTTAAAGTTAATAACATAAACTCTAAGTTTTGACTATTAACTTTAACACACTAAAGCATTGAAGTTAATAGTCAAAACTTAGAGTTTTGTTTGTTAGCTTTAGTACACTAAAGCATTAAATGACTAAAGTAAACGACCGGCTACTGGCCGCAAAATTATACCACATATAACCGCAGTTTGTCAAGACTAATTTTATAAAAAAAATATACAAAAATACAATCCGGTAATTGTTAAAAGTGACGAAATTGCTTTTCAGCAGATCTGCCAAAAACCGCCTACGGTTTTTGTATACTTTGCCAGTAAGCTAATGATCGATAGTTTCGTAAAGTTTTCGTAAAATTTTTCGTGTTTTTCGTGAAATCGTTTACAAAAACCTCATTTTTTTGGTGGTTTTGTACAATAAAGCCATGAAAATTTGTATACTTTGACTATTGCACTATATTATAGTAGCCCTTATAATAGGTAGTGTCAAGGGAACACAACAACAATTTGAAAGGGGATTAAAACAATGACTATTATCAAAGATTGGAACAACAAGGTTTTCACTATTGAGACTAATGGATGGCGCATCCAGAACGTCCCTGCATATGCTCTTCATGAAGCGTTCATCACATTCCGTATTTGTGACGATGAGGCATGGTTCTATGGTGCATATGAAACCATGGACAGGGCTTTTGAGGTCGCATGTGAGATTGGCGGTCTTGCCACTCCTGTAATCTAATCCATATGGCGGGGGCAGGCAGAACCTGCCTGCCCCTTATCAAAAAAAGTATTTGACAAATTAAAAAAAATGTAGTATCATATAATTACAGAAAGGAAATAGAAAGGGGAATATAAAATGAACACTTATAGAGTTGAGAGAATGAAACACGCTGATTATATCGCATATATGGGCGGTGCCTATAACTACGACGTTGAAGTCGTTGAGGTTCAGGCAGAAACTGCTGAAGAAGCAGCCGCAAAAGCCGCCGCCGTAGGTTACACCGTCAATGATGGTTACATTAAGACTGTTGAAGAAATCGCCGCCGAGGACGCCGCAAGGGAAGCCGCCTATCAGGCGCGGCAGGAAAAAGCTGAAGCCAGAAAAGAAAAGAGACTTGCTACTGAAATGCGGAAAGCGCAGGACGCAGGCATGACCGTAGAAGAATATCGGAAAGCCAAAGCACGCAAGGCGCAGATTACAAGACTTGAAAGAGAAATCGTAGAACTTGAAAAACAGCTTAAAAATAAGAAAGCACTTTTGGAAAAAGTCAGGAATTAATTTTCCTGACATTTTCCAAAAAAACCCTTGACAATCCGATTTTAATTTGATATACTAAATACAGTTAAAGGAAAACATATAACAAGAGAGGAAAAAACAATGAATTTCTATGGAGAAGATTATATTAAAAAAGCATACTACATTTTGAACAATCTCATTGAAGATGAAGATGATCCAGAAGATGAAGATACAGAAGAAAATGATGGATTTTATTAAAAGGAGAGTAAAAAATGACTTATACAGAAAATGAAATTAAAGAATGGTTCGATAAAATGAAAAAAAAGTATCCTAACAGCGGTCTTTTCCAGCATTTAGAAGCAGTAGAGTACATGATGTTTAACAATACTTTTGATGATAGAGATTGTTTGGAAAAAATAAAAGAAATGGGTTGACAACCCCAATTCACTGTAGTATAATAAAGACAGTTAAAGGAAAGCACACAATAAAAGAAAGGGGAATACAAATGAACGCTTTAACAACTATTGAATTACTGTATGATGCAGGCCTGTTAGCTTACAAAAAATGGGAAAAAGATGGTCGGTTATACGTTGAATCCTGCGGAGATGACTGCGACGGCACCTGGGCTTTTATCACTTTTGACAAAGCCGGAAACATCATAAACATTGAAAAATAATTAAAAAAAGGGGGTTGACAACCTCAACCCCTTATAGTATAATAAAGACAGTTAAAGGAAAGCACTCAACAAGAGAGGAGAATGACATGGAAATGACAATGTGGATGGCGGAAGCGTTTTACATGACCGAGGCACTCGAGGCCGAGGCACTTGAAGAGGCGATGGCCTCTGATGAGTGGGACGATTAAGTCCCACTTTTTTGTTTAGCGGCGCGCTGGCGACGGGGAGCGCGCCGCTAAACGCTTCCACCCATGATCGACGAAAAAATCAGCTGGATTTAGGCGCACGCTGATCAGCAAAATTTTTCCGAAAAATTTTGCAAAACCCCTTGACATTCCTGCGCAGGTATAGTATCATAATACTTGTAAGGAACATCACCAATAGCCACCACGAAAGGGGTACAAAAAAATGACCAAAATCAATGTAAGGAACCTGCCTGACTACGCAAAGAGATATATGTTCATCGTTTCCAGACTCTGCAATGGAGAACTCTGGTTCTGGGGCGCATATGAAACCAAAGAGAGGGCTGATGAGGTTGCTCGTGAAATCGGCGGTGTGGTTACACTTAATTTCTAAAAAATTCAAAATGGGGGTTGACAACCTCAACCCCCTGTAGTACAATTAATATAGATTCAAGAAAGGAGATAAACAAAATGACACTCGCAAAATTACAGGAGATTCTGGAAACAGCCCCCGAAAATGTAAAAGAAACTAATATCCGCAACATTGAGATCCATAGCAGGGCGATCAGGGTTGAACAGGAAAACGGCAAGACATGGGCTTATGACACTTTCTATAAAAAATGGGAATTTTGGGGTTGACAACCCCAATCCCATCTGATATAATTATTATAGATTCAAGAGAGGAGATAAAAAATGGAAACATTAGGTTATGTAGATTTCACAAAACTTCAGCAGATTTTAAACGCCATCCCCAAAAAGGATAGACGGCCTATCGAGGAAATCAGCCTTTATGCTGGCGAGGTCTACGTTGACATGGCTGATGGTTACACCTACATCTACAACCTGTACACAAACCGCGGTCATCTGATTTGATAAAAGAGAGGGGTAACCCTCTCTTTTTTGGTTGCTCCTGCTGGCCCGCCGACTGTCGATTCGGCGGGTTTTCCAGTATAATACACCCCAGCCTCTTTTGTCAATAGGAAAATTGAACAAAAACTAATACTTTTCGATTCCCGATTTTGTGCAACTTTTTTATTAAATACCCCTTGACCCTGCAGGCGGGGTATGGTAATATATACTTGTAAGGGGAAACCGAACGGAAGTAGGTGATACCTAACAGTATCGGTGGTGAAGCGTGCACCAGTAGCCACCTACAGGTTCAACTCCTGCTCTTACATTTTTTCAAAAAACTCTTGACAATCCAGTGATCCCGTGCTACAATAGATATAGAAAGTGAGGAATACACCGATGCACTACTAAGGAGATTGGTGGTTAGGGCGAGAAAAGGAAGTCAACCGTGCGAACACCCTCGCAAAAAAGCCCAACTTTTTTTCAAAAAACTCTTGACAATCCGGCGGAAGCCTGATATAATTAAATCATCAAAGGGAAGGAAAACCCCAAACCCACGAAGGTCGGGATGCAGGCTGAAGGTGCGGTTCTTAGGGCGCAAGTTGCCCGGATAAGTCCTGCTGATAAAGACCACGACCGCACGCCTACAATCTTGCTGTGCGGAATACAAATGTGGTGGCAGCAACGGAGCGTGTCTGAAACTCCGGGGGTGGCAAGAATGGACGCAATAAAGTAGGGGGATGCTCGAAAGGCTGAAACCTACTTTTTTTATTGGCGCGCTGTCTTCGAACGGTGACAGCACGCCAAGTCTATTCCCCTATATAATGCACTTTTTGTCAATAGAAAAATCTAACAAAGATGAGACTTTATAGATCCTGTTTTTTATGCAATATTTTATTTGACTTTTTTATTAATTTAATATATAATAATAATTGTCAGGAGGAAATAAAAAATGACTTACGTAATTAATTTTATCAGCCGTAATAAAGACAATGCAAATATTGAGGGATTTAAACCTCGTTCTAAAAGTTTCTTAACAGAGGGCTTCCTCAATAAAGAGCTTGATGAAAAGTTCAAAGATTTTATTGAAAAGGGCATGGATGGCGAGTTTTCCAGATTTTATGTTTCTATCAATAGAGTAGATGAAACTAAAGTCAAAAAAGAATTGGCAAAGTTCCTCATTGATGAAGCTATTACTCCTACTAATTGGAAGCTGGAACAGATTGAAAACAAAGTCGTTTCTCTCGCTTCAAAAGTAGAAAATAAGCTGGAGAAAAAATGGCTCTTTGATTGTGATACTGATTTAAATACTACTTTAGCTTTTATTAAAGAAATCCCTGCGGAAATTAAGTACGCAATCCACAGAACGCCTCATGGATTTGCAGTCATCACTTCAAGAGGATTTGATACAAGGGAGATTTTAAAGAAGTACCCTGATATTGATTTGAAAAAAGATGCTCCTCTCTGCTACAAATGGGGTTTTAAGGGAGAAAGGTAAGAGAAATCTTACCTTTTTTTCATCGCCGCGCCAGCTGTCGGGTCTGGCGCGTTTCCATTATACCACAGGAGCTGCCTATTTGTCAATAGACAATTTGCACAAATTTTTCTCTCTTGCGGATCCCGTAATTTGTACAACTTTTTATAAAAAACCGCTTGACCAGTAACCGCAGGTGTGCTATTATATAATTGTCCCGAGGGGATAGGGAAACCTACTGGGGGCGACAGACAGGCTTGCAAAGTCCCCTCGGCGTGCTCGCCCAGTTTGAAAAAAGGGGGTTGACAAACTCTTTAAAATATGATACTATATGACTATAAACAATAGAACATGAGAGGAGAACCAATATGAAAATCGTTATCACATCCATTTGCCCCATTTGTGGTTGTCTTGTAGATACTAAGGTTGACCTTGAACAGTACGAAGCCTATGCGTACGGCGGAGTGCTCGCTCAGGACGCTTTCCCCACACTTTCCGCAACAGACAGGGAAACCATGATTTCTGGCATGTGTCCTGAGTGTCAGGAAGAAATCTTCGGCAGTGATGACGAAGATTATTAAAACCCCTTAACATCCACTAATTTTTTTCTTGACAATTAAATAAAAATAAGATATAATAAATATAACAAAAGAGGAAAATAACTTACTGGGCAAGCGTCCTGCTTAGGGTTTCCGCTCAAGTGGGGCGCTTGAAAGAAAAAGTTAAAAAACCTCTTGACAAAATAACCTGAACCTGATATAATTAAATCAACAAAGAGAGGTGAGAAAAATGATTAGAGCATCGCCGAAAGAAACCACTATAATTAATTTCTAAATTTTAAATATTAAATTTACAGGGCGGTCTCCCGTAGCGAGACAATCAAGCCAAGAGAGGGGAAAGAAACAATGCTGACCAAGCGAAAAAGTAAAGCGCTACGTACGGCGCGATGACAAAAACTGGTACGAGGGCATAAAAGGGAGCCAACTGGCCACTGGCTCCTGCCCGCACGGAAAAATAAATATTAAATTTACAGGGCGGTCAGGAACCACATTCATAGTCAGGTTCGCACCGCCCTTTTTATTTGCCGGGCCGCGGGCGTGCCTCCCAGCCCGCGATCCATTATACCATACTGATCAGCCTTTTGTCAATAGGAAAATGTAACAAAAATGCGGCGATATTTTTTCCCATTTTTGTTACATTTTTTATTTGACAGTCTATGTAAAGTGTGCTAATATATAATTACAGAAAGGCAAACAGAGAGAGGTGACAAAAATGACTACTATTTATTTCGATATGGACGGTACTTTAGCAAACTTCTATGGTGTTAAGGGTTGGCTTGATTATCTTCACGCTGAAAACCCCTATCCTTACATCCATGCAGAACCACTGTTGAGAATGGCTTCTCTTGCCAGAATCCTTAATAGGCTTCAGAAAACTGGATTCCGCATCGGCATTATCAGCTGGCTGGCTCGTGACAGCAAACCTGAATACGATGAAGCTGTCACAAAAGCTAAAATGGATTGGCTTAAAAAGCATCTGGCAAGCGTTCACTTTGATGAAATCCACATTGAAACCTATGGAACTCCCAAACAGACATTCGCCACTGAAAATGATATTCTTTTCGATGATGAAGAAAAGAATAGAACAACATGGACAGGAACCGCCTATGATGTTCACAATATTTTAGAAATCCTCAAGGGGATTTAAAAAATCCCCTTGACAAAACCATAAGTATCCTGTATAATAAAATAAAAAAGGAGAAAATAAATGAGACAAATTTCTTTTAAAGAGTTCTGCGCTATGATGGGAAATGCTAATGAATCTTTTGTTAAAATCCCTTTCTTGCTCCCTTTGCTTTTTAAATTTTATATTAAAAAAGAAGAGCATGAGTATACAGTAGTTGCAATCACTCCCAGGCGGACATTAAAGATAATTTTCTTTATTCCTGTTATGCTTTTTACTTTTTTTCGGTATCTTTGGAAATATGGGGTTAAAGAATTTTTTGAAGATTTCCCTATGAACTTTTTTGGGGACGATGATTTTACTATTAGAATTAAAAAATCCCCTTGACATTTTATAAATATTATATTATAATTATATTATCAAATGAAAGGAAAAAATAAAAATGAAAACTGAACGAGATTTTCTTTGGGAATCTGTTAATGATTATATTAGAGAAGCGGCATCTATTGTCTATGAATCTTTGGCATATCCTTATACAAGAGAAAGAGGTCTTGCTTATCTGAATGGCTTTGCTGGTTTCCTTGATGCGGCAAGAATTTTTGCCCCGGACTGGTTACAGCCTGAGATCGATGACGCAGAAGAAATGTATTGGGAAATTGAAAAAGAAGTTTGGAAAAATTGTTCTTGACTTCTCTCCCCCAATCTGCTATAATTTAATCATCAAAGAAAGAAAAGGAGATACCCTAATGAAAAAGTACATTCTGTCTTGTGTTGACCACACGGTCATCATTGTAGAAACTTATATTACAATCGATTCCTTGTTTGTGGCATCCGCGTTCGCAGGCAAGCAGGTTTACGACATTACCCTTTTTTAGGTTTGTTCCCTTTCTCAAAAAAGAGCCGTTGGTTTAAGCTGACGGCTCGATTTCTCTGGCGTCGAGCCGTCAAGTTGTTTATTATACGATCTGCATAATTTTTTCAGTAAATTTTTGTGCAATTTGTACATTGTCTTTTTCCTATAATGTGATATACTAATAATTGTCAAGGGGATATGTAAAGATACAGTCCTTGAGAGTAGGAAAATAAAGTTTCGTGCGCACGCTCTATCTTCCACTCCCCCAACAAATAAAAATCTTTGTCCTCTTGACATAATTAAATATTGATGATATAATAAAGAAAAGAGAGGTAATAAAAATGAAAAAAAGAATTTATAAAGTAGCAACCCCTGTCGAGGATTTTACAATGGCTTTAACAGAACGAGATGCAAACCTTATCAAGTGGTTTGTGAACATGGGGAAATTAGGAGTCGATTGGGATGAGGATGACCCGTATATCACTATTGATGAAATAGATATTGATGATATTGTAGAATTTGAGGGTTGACAAACCTGCGCGAACCTGATATAATAAGTACATAATCAAGAGAGGAGAAAAATCATGACAAAAGAAGAAATGTTAACTGAAATGATTCACATGTTCGGCTTTGAACATATCATCACTATCAGGTTTGCCAGAATGATTGAAAAAGGTGTTGCCGAGGATGTTCTGCTGAGCATCCTTGAGTATCACAAGGGGGTAGAATAATGTGCCTTGAAATGTGGTTGATAATGCAGGTTCTCTTTGAAAGAGAGTTACATCGTATGGAAATGGAGGAGAATTAAAAAAAATGAAAGTATATATTGTATGCAAAGAAGATCGTATTAAGGGGGTATACGATTCAAGAGAAAAAGCCGCCTATGTCACAGACACCCTCAATGAACATGAATATTATTATTGTGGGGCAGACCCGCATGGTCCTCAGAATCACATAGAGGAATATGAAATAGAATAAAAATGGAAGCTAACACTCAAAAGGTGTTAGCTTTTTTCGGACCGCCGCCAGACGCACCAGTCCGCTTTCACCATTATATCACATCCCGCACTTTTTGTCAATAGGCAATTTGAATAAACTTTTCCTTTTGTAAATCCCATATTTTGTGTAATATTTCATTTGACATTCTTTACAAGGTATGTTAATATATAATTACAGAAAGGAAATAACAAATCAAAAGAGAGGTAAAAATCATGGAATGGACTGTTGAAATTATTAAGACCCTTTGTATTGAATATTGTGCAAAATGCGGAGTTGAATTTCAGGCTCCTATTCTTATCAATCCTGCTTTAACACAGACTTTAGGTAGATGCTTTATTCGAGCTACAGCTCGCACAGGTTGGCGTCCTTATAAAATGGAGTTCAGCCAGATGATGCTGAAAACTGGCACTGATGAGTGTATTAAAAATGTCATTATGCACGAGTGTGCCCACTATGTAGCTACTTACAAAACAAGAGAAAATCATGGTCACGATGCTACTTTCAAGTTCTATTGCGCTCAAATTGGCACAACTAATGATGGTACTCAATTCTTTAACTTTGAAAGAAAGCCAGACGTTAAAATGGATGCTGTTTATCGGTATACCATGTACTGCGAAAAGTGCGGAGACTTCCTTGGTGGTCGTACCCGTAACAGCAAAACCCTGCAAAACATTCATCAGTATCACAGCAATTGCTGTCATGCTCCTGTCATCGTTAAGAAAAATTGGTAATCCCCCTTTATCCCCTTTCTCTAAGGCGCGTCTTAATGACGCGCCGTTTTCTTGCGTCATCAGCGCGCCATCACTATTATACCACGCGCCGCACTTTTTGTCAATGGGAAAATGTAACAAAAAATATCAACTATTTTTCCTGTATTTTATGTAATATTTCATTTGACAAATAAGTATTCATTTGATATACTTGTATTATCAAAAGGGAAACAAAGCACAAAGAAAGAGGTGTAAAGATGAAAACTACTTATGAGGAAAGAGGTATCAAGTTTGCAAAGGTTCTGGCAAGGCTGTTTGAAGATTGCTACTACCTGTCCGATTTCAAGGAAGTTATCAAGGCATATAACGACTGTCACAAAAGGAAGCTGAGGTACTCCAATGGGGTCAGCCGGATTGTCATTATCAGGTCTGATTATGTAATCAAGTTTGATTACAAGAACATAGAGCACGAATGGTGGGCGAATGGCAGAGCAGGCAACTGCGAGACAGAAGCGCAAGTATATGACATGGCGGAGAGAGCAGGTATGGCATATCTTCTGGCAAGACCTACTCTACTTTATATCAATGGGCTGACCTGCACTGTAATGCCCCGTGTTAATGGGGTCGGCGATGATGATAAGTGCTGGCAGAGAACCTGCACGGATTATGAGCTTGAATGGCTCTATGACAACATCTACGACCTGCATTATAATAATGTTGGTTATCGCCGTGGCAAGGTCTGCGTCATTGATTATGCTTGGGATGCTACTATGTGATAATATAGGGGGTGGTGAGATAATAATCTCACCACCTTTTGTACTGGCGCGCCAACCATCGGGCAGGCGCGAAAATTCCATTATACCACATCCGCACCTTTTTTGTCAAGCATTTTCTTCTCGTGATCTTGCACAAATTTTTCCCAATTTTCACCTGATATTTTGACTTGCATCTTTTAAAAAAATTTAGTATAATAAATATACAAGGTAAGGGAAGAAAGAAAAAACTTCAAAAAAAAGTTTTTAAAAATCCTAAAAAAAACCTTGACAAATAAAAAACCTTATGATATAATAAATACATAAGGTAAAGGAAGTCAAGAAAAACAACTTCAAAAAAAGTTAAAAAAGTCTTGACAACCTAAAAAAAATATGATACAATAAATATGTAAGGTAAAGAAAACAAAGCAAATCAAAAGAAAGAAAGAGGTGTTACATTATGGCAAACAAGACTAAGAGAGAGTACTTCGCAGAAATCCGTGAACTGGTTATCGACAACGCTGACCTTGTCGCCTTTGTCGACCATGAGGTCGACCTGCTTGACAAGAAAAAGACCGCAGAGCGTAAGCCTACTGCTACGCAGATTGAGAACATCGGCTTCAAGAACGACATTCTTGTTGCTCTGGCGGACGCTGACAAGCCTGTCAACATCAAGGAGCTGGTCGCTCTGGTTCCTGCCCTTGAGGGTCTGACCAATCAGCGTATCGCTCGCCTGCTTGCTGACCTGCGGAAAGCTAAAAAGGTCGCAAGGACTTACGTTGGCAAGACCCCTCACTACGCCCTGGGCGCAGAAGAGGACGTTGAAGCCTGAGAGGTCTGAGTACCTCACTACTTAAAAACTGAATATTGAAATGGGTTGGCGGTCAACCCTTAAAACCGCCACCTTTATCTGGCCGTGTAGCTTAATTGGCGAAAGCAGTTGGTTGTCTCCCAAAAGATTGTGGGTTCAAGTCCCATCATGGTCGTTTTCCTCCTTTTTTGTTCCCTTTCTCTGGGGCGGTTTTAAACCGCCCCCCTTTTTTATTTGGCGTCCCGCTTACTTGCAGCACCAGGACGCCAATTCCATTATACTACACCCCGCACTTTTTGTCAATAGATTTTTGAAAATAATTTTTAACAATGATCTTCCCGCAATTTTGTGCAATTTGTACATTGTTTTTCTTTTAGAGATATGATATTATAATATTGTCAAGAAAGGAGAATAAAAAAATGTTAGAATTTTACACTTTATCTTTCGAAACTTATCACAATGATAAATTTATGGGTGGTGATAGTACAACAATTTTAATTGATGAAGATAGCGCTCCAGACTTAAACTGTAGCACCGACCTTGATTGGGAAAATTTAGATTTTGTCTATCCTACTTGCGGAATGATGTTACCTTTTAGTATTTACCGTAGCAATAAAAAGGGAAGAGTGATTTCATGGTATAACTGTTCTCTTTTTAATCGCAATACATGGGATATTAAAGAATGGAAAGCGCCTCTTAACGTTACCATTAAGTCGTCTACAAGAAAAAGAAATATGTCTATTGCCGAAGTTTTAAAATGGCATGATGCGGATAAAGCTATTCAATATTTAAAAGAAAAAGGCTTGACAATCAATACAAAATAAGGTATAATTATTATATCAAAAGAAAACAGAGAGGAGAAACTAAAATGACATTTATAACATTTTCTACGGCGGTGCTTCCGCCAATTGTTCTTGTAAGCCTGGTTGGCTTCTTAGCCTATAACATTGTTATGTTTGTAAAGGGGGAATAAAAATGGATTATACTATTTTCGATGCTATTCACGACTTCAAAAATGATATTAAAAATATGTTAATCATTAAATTGATTGAACATACTCATATTTATGCCCCTACTGTTTATGCTATGATTTATCGAGTGGGAGCTAAAGAAGTGAGAACCTACACACAGATCGTAGACGGCACTATTTGGGATGACCCCAATGTAACAAAGCCTGAAAATATGTAAAATAATTCTTGATAAAATGGGCGGTGGGTGCAAACTCATCGCCCGGCACACGCTCCTCATGTGCCGGGAAACTATTATACCACACCGCTCGGCTTTTTGTCAATAGACAATTTGAACAAAAATCAAACCCCTAATTTCCCATAATTTGTGCAGATCTACCTGTTGACTTCTTATTCCCTATCCCTTATAATAATAATTGTCAGGAGGGCAAGCCCACCTGACACACCAAAAAAAATCTTAAAAAAGTGCTTGACAAGGTGCTGAACATGGTGTATAATAAGTACATAAGATAAAGAGAGGAGAACAAAAGCAACATGAAATTCACTTACTTAACCCTTGATACTGAAACTTGCGGTGGTTTTGGCAATCCGCTTGTATATGACATCGGTTACTGCATCCATGATAATGCAGGTCATATTTTTGAGAAGCGTTCCTACATTGTTCGTGAAATCTTCTACGGCGAGTGGAAGAAAATGAAAACAGCTTATTATGCTAATAAGATTCCGCTTTATCGGCAGGGCATTAAAGACAATAAGTTTGTTGTTTCCAGTTTTTGGAAAATCCGCAACGAAATGCTCGACCTTATGAGACAGTATAAAGTCAAGGCAATTATCGCCTACAATGCAGAATTTGATGTAAAGGCACTGTATTGCACATTAAAGCATCTGACCCAGTTTGATAGAGAACAGACGTTCTTCCCCGAAGATGCGGTTGTATGGGATACATGGCATATGGCTTGTCAGACAGTTCTGAACAGACGTTCTTTCTTCAAGGATGCGGTTGAGAACGATTGGCGGTCTGAATGTGGCAACTGCCGAACATCCGCCGAGGTTGCATATCGTCATCTTGTTAAGAACATGGATTTTATTGAATCCCATACGGCTCTTGAAGATGCAATCATTGAGGTTCACATTTTCGTCAAATGTATCGCCACTCACCAGAAAATGACCAGAACAATTGTTCACATGCCGTGGAAAATCCCTCAGCCTGCTTTCCATGCTTATCAGGAAAAGGTGGCTCTGTAAAGAGCCACCGCCCATTGAAAAGAGGTAAATAAAATGAGATATTTAATTATGAAATGCGATGTATTAGATGACCAGTGGGAATGCGATGCTGACCGTACCCCCATTACTATGACTAACGATTGGTTAGCCTATTACCGAACCCACGACATTGATTATCAGTTCGAAGTGTGGGAGCTTAAAAGAGATAATTCTTTTAAGTGCGTAAAAGAATATGATGAAGCTGTAGAATCCGGCATGGTTCTTGGGTATGTTGACCTCGATCAGAAAAACAATATTATTTTAAGATTTCCTAATTTAACCAGAAGAGACGCTGTTCCTGCTGGCATTTTAGAAAGAGCAAAAGCCGGGAAATGCTTTGACGATACTTTGAGTTCCTGCGGAACGATTACATGGGAAGAAGATAACAACATGTATTTCTACGCTGAATACGAAGATAACAGAATTTATGTTTTTTAAAAAATCCCCTTGACAAAATGGCGGGTTGGGGTAACTCCCTGGCCCGCCGACCATCGGCTCGGCGGGAAAATTCCATTATACCACATCCTGCACTTTTTGTCAATAGGAAATTTCAACAAACTTTAAAACCTGCGGATCCCATAATTTGTGCAATATTCCGATATTGCTTTTTTTAAAAATTTTTATTATAATAAGTATACAAGGTAAGGGAAAGAAACAATCAGCTGTGGAAACAAAAAAATCTTACCGAAAGAAAAAAAACTGTTGACAGTTTTAAAAAAATGTGATATAATAAATATGTAAGATAAAAAAAGTTAATTTTTAAGAAAGAAAGAGGTGTTTACTATGAATAAGACTAAGAGAGAGTATTTTGCTGAGATTCGTGCTATCGTTATTGACAATCCTGACCTTGTTGCGTTCGTTGACCATCAGGTTGACCTGCTTGACAAGAAGAGTGCTACTCCTCGTAAGCCTACCGCAACACAGCTTGAGAACATTGGTCTCAAGAATGACATCCTGATTTTCCTGACCGATGCGGATAAGCCTATGAACATCAAGGAGATTCAGAATGGTATTCCTGCTCTTGCAGACCTGAGCAACCAGCGTATTGCTCGCCTGCTGACTGACCTTGTTAGCGCAAAAAAGGTTGTTAGAACTAAGGTTAAGCAGACCCCTTATTTCGCTATCGCCTGAGGTGAGGGTCGGGGATAAAAAAATATCCCCGACCTGATAAAAAGGCTTGACAAGGGGATACGGATAGTATATAATAGACTTATCAAATGAGAGAGGAGAAATCAAAATGAATTACACACTTGAAAATGGTAAAGTTGTCCGTATCCCTGATGCGGAAATCGAAAACAACATGAAACTGCTTGACATTACCCGTGAGGAAGCTGTCCAGATGTGGCTTGAAGATAACGACTTTCAGACCAATGAAGAGGTAGAAGAACTCACAAAAAAGGCAAAAGTCAATAAAATCAATCGTGAAGCTAAAGCAGATGCCCCCAGAAAAAAGGTGGTTCGTGAGCGCAAACCTGATGTAGAAAAGGAAAAATTGATTGAAATGTTGGCAAATTGTCTGACAAATGCTGGCTATCCTGCTGAAATCACTAATAAATCCAAGATTATTGAGTTTAATGTCGGTGAAAATCACTACAAACTCGATTTAATCAAACAGAGAGCTAAAAAAACTAAAGAAAACTGACTTTTTCTCCTGTTTTGAGCCAATTTTTGTTAAAAAATAACAAAAATTGGCTCATTTTTTCATTATTTTTACTAAAACCGCCTGGACGGGCCGCCTTCTAAGGTCGCCAGCCCGTCATTTTGTCAATATACAGATTGCACAATTTTTAAATGAATTTCTTGTGCAATATTCCCCTATTGATTTTTCCCAAAATTTATATTATAATTTATTTAACAACAAGAGAGGAGAATAAATAAAAATGAAATGGAAAGTATGTTTAAGAGAGCGACTTGATTTAAAGGACAGTTATACTGAAAGAGAAATCTTAGTCTCTGACCCTTTTGACCTTTCAGAAGCAGTGAAAACAGTAGAGATTCTTATGAAACCTTCAATGTTTGGTAACGAAAAACTTTGGAAGATTAGTATGGAACCTGTAAAAGAGGGGTGATAAAAATGTATAAACTTTATTCCAGAATTAGTGACCATGAAACTGTATTAGAATGTTGGGGCGCATCTACTAAACATCCTGACAGCGTGTTCCTTTTCTCAGACTTTAAGACTTGTGATTTTATCAATAGAGAGAATCAAATTCCTGCATGGATTTGGGAATGTGCAAGTAAAATGGTATTACCTTTTCACAACTATGAATTAGCGCAGTTTGGTATTGAAATTTTTGAGGGGTGGTGGTAAAATGATAGCGGTAATATGTTGGGGATTTATTATAATATTTATTATTTATTTTAGCTTCATGGCGGCATTGTTACTTGCAGACCCCGACCCCATGGGAATACTTGGTGCAATTACTATAATTCTTATAGGAATTTTTACCACAATAATTCTTGTTTTAACAATGCCAATATAAGAAAAGGAGTGATAAGAAATGGATAGAGAAAAAATCATGCAGGCTCTTGTAACTTTACAAGAAACTTGTGAAGAGCATCGTTGTTGCAGTGAATGTCCTCTTCGAGGAAAGAAAGATGCACAGGGATATGTAACATGTGCTATTAAAAAAATCCCCAGAGATTGGGAATTTAATTTTGAGCCTTGGAAAGCATTTAAATGGTAAAGGAGAAAAAATGTTTACTGAAAAAGATATTTATTCAGCATTAGATTTAATTCGTCGTATCTGTGAAAATCAAAAAGATTGTATTGGTTGCCCTTTTTACTCTGGCGATTATGCAGACGAATGTCTTGTTAATAATCCTAATATTTTTGATGCTCCTTGTAATTGGGAGTTGACGCCTCCGCCTGAGCCTACTAATTGGCGTCCTTTCGAGTAACCAAAAAGCACCACTATCTTTTTTAAGGTAGCGGTGCGTAATCTTTCACCACGCACCGCTATTTTGTCAATATACAGGATCAACAAATTTTCCGCCGCTATTTTGTGCAATATTCCCTCTTGTATTTTTCCCAAAAATCCTTTATACTTATAATTGTCAAGAGGAAAACAAACAAAAGAAAGGAAACAAAAAATGTTTGATGTAAAAAAAGAAAAAGAAAAGAAAATCGCTTTAAGAGTAGAAATGCTCAAACAGATGAACAAATATGTCCTTGAACATATTTATGATGAAACTGTTCATATGATGTGGCTCATGGTAGCTATCCCCGACGCGCCTACAGAAGATGACTTTCTGGACATTGCGGAAGATGATGAAGAGTGGGCAGACATCTGTGAATACTTTGGGAAAACGCTTAAAAGATATGACAAGGAGATGTGATATGTATCATTTTGAACAAATTATTGAATATGATGTTGAAATTGATGTTGACAATTTAATAAAAGCCATAAAAGAAGAGCTTTCCAGTTATTATAAGATGGGAAAGATGGGAACAGATAAATGGTTAGAAGAAGTAAAATTACTTTCTGACGATGATGCAAATGAATGGATGTGGGAATGTATTCAGGAAGCCATAAATAATGAGAAATATCCAGCTTTTATTATAGATGGTGACCCTCGAAAATATGCTCTCTATCAGATTTATAATTGGTTTAACAATGATGATTTTTCTATTTTTTGTAGAGATACATGTTATAAAGTCTTAGAAGAATTAGGAATTTATAATTATTATTGAAAAACCCCCTTGACAAACACTTGCGGCCTATGGTATAATTTCGGCCCGAGGCCGCAGGTCTCAAGGCCGCTTCCCAGAACCTCGACCATATGCGACTTTTTTCCAGAACCTTGGCTACATATGCCGCTTCCCGCCAGATTCCCAAAATTAGATACCCCACCGCCGCTACTTGAAAACTTAAAAAATTTTTTGTATAATATAATTACAATAAGAAAGGATAAAAAAATTATGGATATTTATGAAGCACTAAAAGCTGGGGCAACCCCAGAAGAAATGAAACGAGACTTTGAGAAACAGCTGAAAGAAGCCATCGAAAAGAAAAAGGCTGAGGAGGCCGCTGCCGCAAAAGCTAAGGTAGATGAAATCCGCGTGGTTCAGCTGAGAGAGAAACTTATTAATGCTCTTGACGACTATTGCCAGAAAGCCTATGGCGCCGATCCTATGGATAAGGCAACTCGTGAGCTTATAGAAAATATGTATAAAACATTTGAGAAGGATACGCTTAAAACAACAACTAAGAAAAAATCTCTAACAGATGATGATATTCTCTATCGTTGGTTTCAGTCACTGATCTGATTTCACTTACTAAATAGAATATGCGTAGCCTGGGGAAACCCAGGCTATTTGTCGTGAGCGATCGTCTGTCGTAAGCGATGAGTGTTACAGGGTCTGGTCCTGCGGTACCAACCCAGATAATAGACAATTCACATCCAATCCCGCATCATAAAGTCTATGACCCAAATAACTCTTCTATTAATTCTTCTAACACTTCTTTTTATTCTCTATTTTAATTGATAAAGTTCTTTTGCTTTCTCTTTTTGTTTATTAAAATTCATGTCATCTATTATAACACCAATCCCCGCAATAGCATATACAATAGCTAAAAATAAACAAATTCCTACAATTAATTTTTCCATTTCTCTACCATCCCTGTTAATTCTCTCATTAATCTAATTTTCATAGCTTCCCGCAACTCTTCATTAACTTTCTTTAAATTCTATATCTCTTCTCTCAATTCAG
>Ga0247611_10003542_pt1 | contig 22965 bp, 18 predicted proteins | sample 177DNAGHGhighgp2_FD_192422 | JGI IMG/M metagenome (GOLD analysis project Ga0247611, IMG submission 192422) | Sheep rumen microbial communities from Palmerston North, Manawatu-Wanganui, New Zealand - 1770 DNA GHGhigh gp2 | ecosystem: Host-associated > Mammals > Digestive system > Stomach > Rumen... | reverse complement strand
GCTCTTTCCAATAATCTTTATAAGCCTTGCTCATAGTTGTCCGAGGCAGTTGTCAAATATTTTTTGACAACTGAACACCTTATTAATATTTTAAAAATCAGTATTTTACATTCCATCATATAGCTATCTTCCTACAAGGTGGCAGATAATTAAAGACTTGATCCCATATAGCTTGGGCGGTCGAGGTTGCGGTAGGCGATGGCTTCCATGATGTGGTGGTCGAGGACGTCGGCGGTGCCTTCTAGGTCGGCGATGGTGCGGGCGACTTTGAGGATGCGGTCGTAGGCTCTCGCGCTCATGTTCATGCGTTCCATGGCGTCGCGCAGCTTCTCCAGGCCGGCGGCGTTGGGCTCGGCGTATTTGTGCAGCAGGGACGGGGTCATCTGGGCGTTGCAGTGGATGCCAGGTTCGTCCTTGAAGCGGCGTTCCTGGAGCATCCTTGCAGCGATGACGCGCTGGCGGATGGCGGCGCTGGGCTCACCTGGGGCTTTTGACGACATCTGGTCAAAATCGACGGGCTGGACCTCGATCTGCAGGTCTATGCGGTCGAGCAGCGGGCCCGAAATCTTGCTCATATAGTGGGTGCGCTGGTACTCGTTGCAGACGCATTTCTTCTTGGGGTGGCCGTAGTACCCGCACGGGCACGGATTCATACTCGCCACGAGCATAAATGATGCAGGGTATTCGGTGCTGTATTTCGCCCTACTGATACTTATTATCCTGTCTTCCAGCGGCTGACGGAGAACTTCCAGCACCGAGCGATTGAATTCTGGGAGTTCATCCAGGAAGAGGATGCCGTTGTGGGCGAGGCTGATTTCGCCTGGCATGGGGTAGCTGCCACCTCCGACGAGGGCGACGGGCGAGATGGTGTGGTGCGGACTGCGGAATGGACGCACGGTCATCAGGGTGGTGCCCTGTGGCAGTTTGCCGGCAACGCTGTGGATTTTTGTCGTCTCGAGGGCTTCACTCAGGGTGAGGGGCGGCATGATGGACGGCAGCCGCTTGGCCATCATCGATTTGCCCGATCCCGGGCTGCCCACCAGCAGGATGTTGTGCCCGCCCGCACAGGCCACCTCAAAGGCCCGCTTCACGTTCTCCTGCCCCTTGACGTCGGCGAAGTCGTAGGGGTAAATGCCCTGTGCTTTGGCAAACTCGGCGCGGGTATCAACGATGGTCGGTTCCAAGTCGATGTCGCCATTGAGGAACTGCACCACCTCGATGATGTTGTCCACGCCATAGATGTTGAGGTTGTTGACCACAGCAGCCTCGAGGGCGTTGGCACGCGGCACGATAAAACCATCCAGATGCAGTTCACGAGCCAGTATAGCCATGGGCAGGGCCCCCTTGATGGGACGCAAGGTGCCATCCAGCGATAGTTCACCCATGAGCATATATCGATCCAGCTTGCCCGCAGCAATTTTCTCGTCACCTGCAAGGATGCCAATGGCCAGCGGCAAGTCATAGGCCGAACCTTCCTTCTTGATATCGGCGGGTGACATGTTGATCATCACCTTCTTGCCGGGGAAACTGAATCCCGCTTGCTGCATAGCGCAGCGCACACGCTCGGCACTCTCCCTGACAGCGGTGTCGGGCAGGCCGATGACCATGAATCCGATACCCCAATCAACCGTCACTTCAATCTCGACGCGAATGGCATCAATGCCCTGTACGGCCGCTGCAATCGTTCTCGCTAACATAATTCAACTGATTGGTATAAAATTGGTTGTTGCCCATTGCCAAGTGGAGAATTTTCACCCTGATTAACGCGTGGCTGGCGCCGCGACGGCCTTGATGGCGTCATCAACGCTCGGTCCCGAGTAAGTGACAAGGCCCGTACTATCAATCACTGCAAACCAGGGCACGCTGGTAAATCCCAGCAATTGAATATCCTGTTCCAGCGGGCCACCAGGAGCCCAATAGTGTTTCCAGGCTGAGGGATCAGTCGCAATGGTCTGCTGCCAGTGCATGGTGTCACCCTCGGCCAGGATGTCAATGACATGGAAACCCTCGCCTGCCCCTTGCACTTTTCCGATCAATGCTGCACGGTTGTCCTGCGGATTAGCCCACATGTGCATCAAGGTCATCCTGCCGGTCAATTTTATTTCCTCAATATCGCCACCATGTGCCACGAGGCTGACAGTCATGAGACGCGGTAAATGACCAGCAAGGCGCACATCCCGCTTCAAGCCTTCCAACGCCCATGCCAGTGACTTGGGCCTGGCCTTGGCATCAATGCCGTTCAGCATCGAGATCACCTTCTCGCGGTTGCCATAGTCGCTGTAGTCGGCCAGCAGCAGCACCGTAGAAAGCATTTCGCCCGGGTGCTCCCGCACAAACTTCTCGATCGCAGCATCCAGTCGGCTGGGATTAGGATCGGTATAAAACGCCTTGTGCTCATCACGAAAGAGTTGCCAATCCTCGTTCAAACGATTGCCTTTCACCCTGATGGACGCCGCTTGAGCAGCATCACCATTGACCTTGAGGTGGTCGCCATTGGCGGCCACGAGCATCACCAGGGGCTTGCCGTTGCGGTCCAGCAGGCTCACAAGCACAGGCTGCGCCGAAAATCCCTCAAAGGAGAACTTCCCCTTCTTGTCCACATCAACCCATTGGTCGACCACGGTCGAGTCGGCCACGAGTGTAACCCTGACCGACGAGCCACTCAGGTTGGCCAGGGTGCCATCGATCTTGAAACTGCCATTGCCGCAAGCTGCCATTACTACAGCAAGGGAGAGTAGTGCCCAGAGGTATTGTAAACGCTTCATTACCATGTATCCTTTATCAGTTTTATGGGTCACGCCAGTCGCCATGCTGCTTGATGAGGTCCACCAAGCGGTCGATTGCATCCCCCTCGGGGATATTCATCTCGACACACTGCTTGCCCTTGTACAGGCTGATGCGTCCAGCTGCCGCTCCCACATATCCATAATCGGCATCGGCCATCTCACCGGGGCCATTAACGATACAACCCATGACCCCAATTTTCAAGTGTTTAAGATGGGCCGTCGCCTGCTGCACACGCTGCACGGTCGATTGCAGGTCAAACATTGTCCTGCCACACCCCGGGCAAGAGATGAATTCCGTCTTGCTCACCCGTTGCCGTGCCGCTTGCAGGATGGCAAACGCATATCGCACCACTTCAACCTCGTTGTGACTGCTGGGAGCCTCGAGCCAGATGCCGTCGGCACGACGGTTCAACAGCACAGTTCCCAAGTCAGCCCCCGCCTTGACTTGCAGCCACTCGCTGGAACTGTCCTTGTAGGTGTTGCGCATGATCACAGGGCAATTGATTCCCGCCGTGTCCAGGGCATGGGTCAACGCCTGCTGCTCACCAGGAATATTCTTGCCCACAGGCGTGATGACCAGTACCGTGTCGCTGCGTCCGCGCAGGAATTCCAACCGATTGACCGGGGTGGTAGCGGGCAATTGCAGGAAACGCAAAGCAGTTACCGGGCAACGATCCCACTCTCCCAGCGTGAGCAACGGAAAGACGTTGCGCTCGCCATTCCAGCTGTCCAGAGGCACCAGGAAACGGTGCATCCCATCAATCAAGCCATCAGCGCTATAGAAAAAGTCAGGCTGCAAAGCAGCTCCATCAATCTCATCAGGACGGTAGCTGGCAATGACCACTGGCTGCAGATTGCCACCGATGCTATGATTCACCTCAACAGTTTTCCTGCGCTCGGGCATCAAGCTGTCATACCCTTCACTATAGTCCCCCTCGATGGGATCATGCCCCTCACGCGAGGTGATGTAATCCACCAGCTTGCGGGCCACAGGCACCTCCAGCTCGGGGTCCTCACTGAGCGAGACACGAATGGTGTCCCCCAGCCCCTGAGCCATGAGGGCACCGATGCCCACCGCACTCTTGATGCGGCCGTCCTCGCCAAATCCAGCCTCGGTCACACCCAGGTGCAACGGGAAATGCATGTCCTCTCGATCCATGGCATCCACCAGACGCCGCACGGCCTCAACCATGACCACGACATTAGACGCCTTCATCGAGATGACAACTTCCATAAAGTCCTCCTGAACAAAGACCCGCAGAAACTCCATCACGCTCTCGACCATCCCAGCAGCAGTGTTGCCATACCGGCTCATGATGCGGTCGCTCAACGAACCATGGTTCACCCCGAGCCGCACCGCCGTGTGATGCTCACGGCACACTGCGATAAATGGCAGCAATGCCTCACGAATGCGCTGCAACTCGGCACGATATTCCTCATCAGTATATTCCAGGTGCTTGAACGTGCGCACGGGATCCACAAAGTTTCCCGGATTGATGCGCACCCCCTCACAGACCTGAGCCGCTGCCAGAGCGGCATTGGGATTAAAATGGATGTCGGCAATGAGCGGGACGTCACACCCCTTGGCACGCAGCCATCGCGAGATGTCACCAATGCTCTGTGCCTGCTTCACGCCCTGAGCTGTGAGGCGCACATAGTCGGCACCGGCATAGGCGATACTCTGGCATTGCGCGGCGCTAGCCCCGATGTCATCGGTGGCTGTGTTGGTCATGGACTGGATGCGCACGGGCCATTCACTGCCCATGGCAATGTCGCCAACATGGACACTCACCGTCGGGCGACGTTTATAATTGAATGTATTCATTATATTATGGTTTTCAGTTGTAAGTTTTTAGTACGATTATTACCGTCTGATGTTCTCTTGGGACGATGGTATTATTACTTAAAACTAAAAATTCACAACTCAAGGTTATCCAAAAAATCTCATGGTCATCGACACACACAAGAAGCCCACCACAGCACCTGCCAGCACCTGCCACAAGTCGTGGCGGCGCAGCACCATGCGAGCCGACCCCAACAGGCCAGCCACCATGATGGACGCACACAGGAGCCACAGCAAGTCAATCGCACTAAGGCCCATCACATGAATCTGATAGATGAGAGCCACCACGCCACCGATGCCTGCCGTGTGGGCACTGATTTTCCACTTGAAATTAATCGCAGCCAGCACCAGCACCGTCACCGCCGAGCCCACCATGAACATGACGAGCCACAGGGGAGAATGGCGATAAAACAGATAATAGGCGGCCACCACACAGCACAAGGCCGCAAACAGATACGGGAAAAGCCGCTGCTCGCGGACGTTGACATGCAGATCCTTGATCAGCTTGAAATGACGCAGCACACTCAAGAAGATCAATGGCAGGATGCACGTGATGCCCATGCACATGAGCAGCACCGACACTCGCACGCCATAGGGCAGCAGGCACAGCACCGAGACCCAAAAGACGATGAACACGCCATAGGTGGGCATGAGCAACGGGCTCAAGGCCGATGACACCCCCTCAGCCAGCAAGGCGATACATTTATTGACGGTAAATCTATTGACAGGCATATCAGAATATCAGGTCACTTTTTATGATAAACAATGAGGTTAACGCTGCATCTTGCGGCGAATGGTGCTGCTGGGAATCTTGAGCGCTTCACGATACTTGGCAACAGTGCGGCGCTCCAGCCTGTAACCCATTGCCTTGAGCTTGTCGCACAAGGCATCATCGCTCAACGGGTGCTTCTTGTCCTCATTCTCAATGAGCTTTTTCAAGTCATCATACACCTCATGCCGCGAGGCGCCATTGATGTCCTCAGAGAAGAAAGACTTGAGTGCTTTCACACCCCATGGCATCTGCACATACTTGTTGTTGACGGCCCTGGAGACGACAGTGACATCCTTGCCAATCATGTCGGCAATCTGTTGCTGACCCAGCGGTTTCAAGTCGCGCTCGTTGCCGCTCAAGAAGTATTCCCGCTGGCACTTGACAATGGCACTCATGGTGTTGAACAACGTCTCCTGCCGCTGCTTGAGCACCTCGAGAAACATGCTTGCACGCTGGTAGGCATCCACGATGCGTTTCTTTTCCTTGGTCTCCTGCACGCTCAGGTTGCTGCCACTCTTGTAACGCTCATTCATGAGCTCATAGCTCTCACTCACCTGCAGGGCTGGAATGTTGTTGCGCAGGGTCACCGTCAGCCTGCCGCTATCCTCATCCAGTTCCACATCAAAGTCAGGGGTCACCTGCAAACTCATCTCGGCCCTAGACGAGAAAGCATTGCCAGGCTTAGCGTTCAGGCCTCTCCTGATCTGGGTATTAAAAACAGATTCCAGGTGCTGGGCATCAACGCCCATCTTGCGCGACAAGGTGTCAAAACGCCTGGCCGCCATGTCATCAAAGTGGTTTTTCACCATCTTGATGGCAAGCTCGACATCGCTGCTAGTGGTCTTGCGATGCAGTTGCAGCAGCAGGCACTCCTTGATGTCACGGGCAGCGATACCCGGCGGGTCCAGGCTCTGCACCGTGTGGAGCATCTGCTCGACCTGAGCGGCATCAACGATGTAACCGTCATTGAACGTCACATCATCGGCAATCTCGGTCACTGAGCGTCGCAGATAGCCATCATCGGCAATATTGCCCACAATGGCCTGCCCTATCATCTGCTGAGTCTCGTCAAGTTCCAGTTCCCCTAACTGGTCATGGAGAAAATCCTGCAGCGTCTTTTCATTCACGACCGTGGGCTCGATATATTCATCGTCGCGGCTGCGGTTGCTGGCAAGATAACGAAACCAATCCTCGCCAGGATCATCGTCACCAGCGTCATCTTTTTCCTGCTTGCGGTTATCGTCCACGCCAGCATTATCCTTGCCCTGAGGCTCCTCGTCGGCGTCATCGCTTTTCTTTTCAAGTGCCTGAATTTCATTGACTTTATTATCAATAAACTCAGCCATCTCGGCATCATTCTTCTCAAGCATCTGCCCTAGCAGTCGTTGCTGCTCCATGGCAATGCGCTGTGCCTGTTTCTGTATGAGAGTAAGTCCCTGGTCTGCCATTATCGTTAGAGGTTTTTATCTTGATACCGCAAAGGTAGTCATTTTTTGGCTCACTGCAATCAGCTGTTCACAATTCAGCCTGATGCTTGAGCCATAGTTACAACATCGGCGGTCACAGTGTCAATCCATGGGAATCGCCTTGATTGTTCCCAGTTTGTGCACAGTGACCTTGGAGGGGGAGCCCTTGTAGTAGACTTTTCCAGTGCCGCTACCGCTCACCTTGAGTTCTCCGCCCATCACATTACAGCCCATCGATCCCGTACCCAGGATGCGACAATAGACATTTCCCGCCTCGACTTGGTCGGCTTGGATTTCGCCTGTTCCCACCAGGCGCAGTGACAAGTCATCACATGAGCCCTGGGCGATGATTTTCCCCTTGCCACTCAGGATGTGCAACTCGAGTTGCGAGGCACGCACGCCCCGCACGATGACTTTTCCATTGTCGGTCAACCTCACCTTGAAGGACTTCAATGGCGGCAGCTGCGACACACGCAGGGTGCTATCCCCATCATTCTCGACCTCCTCGATCGATGAGGAATAGACCGTGATGACGGGCAGATCACCCATTTGCTCGATGACTTCATCCAGCTGGATGCTCAATCGCCCCTTGCTGGAGAGGCTCAAGATGAGATGATCCAGGAAATCCTGATTGCAGTTGAGCACCATGATTCCAGCCGAATCAGCATTGCAGCGGTAATTCACGTTGATGTCATCAATCAACGACAATCGGGAAAAGTTGCCCACCTTCACCTCATGGCGTTCCACTTGGGCGCCTGCCAGCAGCGTGACCGCCAGCACCAGCAGGAAACTAATCAGCATTCTTTTCATCATCATAGCTTGCTTCCTCGTTTTGTGTTTCTAACTGCGGTAGAATATCCTGCTCGATATGGTCCAGAATGGGTTCGAGCTCGGCTCTCGTGTCGGCTCGCAGCATGGCGATGCGCGTGGGACGGAAGTTGCGTATCCCCTTGAACAGCGGTGTCGCTGCCAGGTGGCGGCGAATGTGCAGGATACCGCGATACTCGTCGATGCGGTCGATGCTCTCGGCAATCTGGCGGCGCACGAGTGCCATCTTCTCGGCATTGCTGATTGATGGCACCTCGCCCGTGAGCAAGTACTGCTTCATCTCACGGAAGATCCACGGAGCGCCAATGCTAGCCCTGCCCACCATCACGCCATCCACACCGTAGCGGTCAAAGCACTCCTTGACCCGCTGCGGGGTGGTCACGTCACCGTTGCCAATGATGGGAATCCTCATGCGCGGGTTGTTTTTCACCTCGCCGATGAGTGTCCAGTCGGCCTCGCCGGTATAGATCTGTGATCGGGTGCGCCCATGGATGGTGAGTGCGGCAATGCCACAGTCCTGCAACTGCTCGGCCAGTTCCACAATAATCTTGCTGTTATGATCCCATCCCAGGCGCGTCTTTACCGTCACTGGCAAGTCAACGGCATTGACCACGGCACGCGTGATTTCCAGCATGAGCGGGATGTTGCGCAGCATTCCAGCACCCGAGCCCTTTCCTGCAATCTTCTTGACCGGACAGCCCCAGTTGATGTCAATAAAATCAGGTTGTGCCGCTGCTGCAATGCGGGCAGCCTCAACCATCGCGTCCACGTCACGTCCATAGATCTGAATGGCCGCAGGCCGCTCGCCAGGCGCTATTGCCATCTTCTGGAACGAGCGTTCGATACTGCGTATCAACGCATCGGCACTCACAAACTCGGTATAGACCATGTCAGCACCCTGTTCACGGCACATGAGGCGGAACGACTGATCGGTGACATCCTCCATGGGTGCCAGCATCACAGGACGCTCCCCTAAATCTATACTTCCTATTTTCATCGTGTATTCAGCTTACTTGCTGCAAGTTTACTTGAACAGATAGGTTGTCACACTCTCGTGGCCCAGATAGAAGGCCTTGGCCTTGATGACCTGGGGTTGCGTTTTAACAGGCACCGGTGCGGTCCATCGAGGCGAGTCGATGGCCGGTTCACTGCCGTCAAGGGTATAGGTTACCATCTCATCAGGATACTGCGTGTTGATATGCAACTTGCCATCAATGATCTTGATGCCCGGGGGACCCACGCGGAAGTTGTAGCCCATTCCATTGAGCAACGGCAACTCACGGGTACCAATCTTGAGATTATACTGGTGACGGGCCTCACGATAAGCGGCCACGTCGGTCAGATCCTTGCTCCACTCGGGCACTGCGGTCCAAGCACGCTCGCTCACGCCCATCATCTTGGGCAACAGCAGGTACTGCACCTCGTCAAACGAGCGCAGCGTCTCACCCCACAACTGAGCCTGCACACCGATGATGTTCTCAGGCTTCTCCAGCTTGACCTTGCCATCGCCAGCTGTGGTGATATTGATGGGCGAGCCATCTACCGCCGTGCGGGCACTGGCATAGATGTTGGCAGGAAGGGCGCTCCAGGCATCAAACTCATCAACCTTGCCCCCCCAGTGCAGTCCTTGCTCATTCTGGTGCCAGCTGTAGCCCATGTCCATGTAGAAGTTGGTGACATTGGACAGGATGACGGGATAGCCGTCATTGGCCAGGCGGTAAGGCACGTCACTGTGTGAACCCACAGTGCTCCAAGCGTTGACCCCAGCTACCCGAGGAATCATCAGGGCATTATACTCGGGGGTATTGTCCAACCCGATTTCCTGCCAGCCCTCAACACGAATCTTGCGGGCCTCGAGCAGTGTACTGACGCGTTTCAAGTAATAGGCATGCACATCGTGCTGGTTCTTGAGTCCCTCTCGCTGCATGAGAGCCTGCACGTCAGGGCACTTGTCCCAAGCGCCGCCAGCCACCTCGTCACCACCCAGATGCACAATCTCGAGCTTCAAGCCAGCTTCCTTGTACATGAGTTGCAGCTCAGCCACCACGCGGTCGATAAAGCGGTACACGTCATCGCTAGCCACGTTGAGCACATTATCGTGGTAACTCTGGGCCGAGGTATAGACACTCTCGTCCTTCTCGTCCCACAAGCGGAACTGCTCGGCCGACGGATTGCTCATGGCTCGGTTCTTCATCGCCACAATCGCGGCACGGGCATGGCCGGGCGTCTCGATCTCGGGGATGATGCGTATGCCGCGTGACCAGGCGTAGCGCAGCAGCTCGATGAACTCACTGCGGGTGAAATAACCATTGGCACACTGCGACACGTCATCGGGATTGCCATTGCCATCAAATATCTGTGCCAGATAACCCTTCTCGTCGAGGGTGGCACCGCGGCGCGAGGCCACCTGGGTCAGCTCGGGGAATCCAGGGATTTCCAGTCGCCAGGCCTCATCGTCGGTGAAGTGGAACTGGATGGCGTTGAACTTGTAATAGGCCAGCAGGTCGATCACGCGCTTGTAGTCGGCAGGCTTGATGACAAAGTTGCGGGCGATGTCAAGCATCACACCACGGTAGCCAAAGTCGGGCCAGTCGATAACAAAGCAGTTCTGCAAGCGGTGCCCCTTGCTGTGGTCAAGCGCAGCTATCAGGGTCTTGACACCGTTGATGAGAGCTGCCTGGGTCGGTCCCAGGATGGTGATCTCGCCGTCATGCACACGCAGCGAGTAATACTCGCGGTTATCACTCATCTTCTTGTCAAGCAGCAGCCTGATGACGGTGCTCTGGCCGCTAGTGGCATAGATACCGCGCTTTTGCAGCTCGCTTGTCAGCAACTTCTTGGCACGACGGTAACCACCCCACTGGAACCATTTACCGGTCTTGATGGTCACCAGGCTGCCCACGGTGGTGAAGCCATCCTCGATGTCCACCTGCTTGGGTGTCGGGAAGATGTCATAGTCGTTGCCCGTGTATCCATCGCCAAATCCGTTGATGGCCTCGTTGTAGGCAAACATGTAGTTGCCATCGGGGTAGGCCTTGTGGTCACGCCACTGGCCAGGCTTGTCGAGTGGCGAGCAGTTGATGCTGACCGCCAGGGGATGCCCCATGTCTCCACCCATCACCACATGGCCACCGGCAGGGATATAGCACTTGTTGATGACCGCACCGCCCATCACCATGTCCACGACAAGCGAGTCGCCAGCGGCAATGGGTTTGTAGCCCGCATTGGGCCTGATCCGGTAATAGGTCGTCGAGACTTCATCGATGTCAACAGGGCAACCGGCATTCAGTTTTACCGAGCGTGAGAACTGATTAAAAAAGAACTGCCAGTCGCTGCCCAGCGGCTGCTTGGAGATGTTCTTGATGACAAAGCGCGAGGTGTAGTTGCCCGCCGCGGTGTTGTTCTGCCCCATGTGCCAGTCCACGGCAATGGGCGCCTGAGCGCACAGTGTCAACGCGGCGATAGCAAGGGCCATTGTTGTCAATAACTTGATTCGTTTCATTTCTATATATCGTTTTGTTTTAAAATTCTATCTAGCAGGTTGTCGCAAGCATCCTCCAGCAGATCCAGTACAAGTTCAAAGCCCTCGCTGCCCTCATAGTAGGGGTCGGGCACATAGTCATAGTTGGGGAACTGGCGGATGTAGTCGCCCATCATCACCACCTTGTCCTGCTGCTCGATGGTTGCCGCCATGCTGCGCAGGTCATCAACATTGGCGGCATCCATGCCCACAATGAGGTCAAAGTCCTCAAAGTCACCAATCTGCACACGTCGTGCACGATGCGTGAGCTCATAGCCACGCGGCCGCGCATGCACGCGCATGCGCTTGTCGGGCAGGTCACCGATGTGCCAGCCGCCCGTGCCAGCCGAGTCGATGAAAAAGTAGCCTGCCAGCCCCCGCTCATCAACCATTGCCTGCATCACAGCCTGGGCTGCCGGAGAACGGCAGATGTTGCCCAGACAGACAAAAAGGATGCTATATTTCTTGGAATCCATCAATGTCTTGTATATTAACCCGCAACGCTCGATAGGTATGAGCCATTACAGTTCTCGTTCTTCAACAACTCATAGAGATATAAGATGGACTATGATCATACAGGCCATCTTAAACTCATGCATGCTTAGACATGTTGCAAAAGTAGTTATTTTTGCCGAGATTGCCAAATTATCAACTGAAATTGAATCAAACACGCTCCATGGATAAAAAGCGAATGGATAAAAAGCATATCATAGAACCATGGTGCCCGTGGAGTGATCATGCCGAGTATCGTGTCGGAATCATTAAGATAGGATAAAGTTTTATGAAATTTGTGACTAGGTAGTGGTTTTTACATAATTTATGTGTAACTTTGCCTTCTAAATCATCAACTATCGCCACTGTCAGGAGGCTTCTATATAAAATTACATCAATGAACCTGAACATCTTGCGTCTGCTACCGCTATTGTTGCTGATGGGCCTTGCCCTGGTAAGTGCCACGTCATGCGGCCATGGCAACAAGGAGCAACAAGATACCACGGCATGGGACTACAAGGCACCGCCCGCCATGCCCATCAACCGGGCCATTACCGGTGACAGCTTGGGTCTCATCGCCGATGCCGACGTTCACCGCCTGCCCACCTACATCGAGCAACGCCCGCTCAAGGAAATCTTTAATGACAGCAACGCCTTGCAGCTTGTTGCCGCCCAGCACAACGGCTTCAAACCCGTGACCAACCTGAGCGACGCATGGCACATCGACCGACCGCTCATCAGGATATTCTCTTGCGATGCCTACATGCTCGATGAGCTGAGCGCATCGGTGCCCTATCTGGTGCCCAAAGCCGCCCAACTGCTCAAGGAAATCGGCTATGCCTTCCAGGACACGGTGCGCAAGCGTGGCGGCAAGGCTTATCGCATCAAGGTCACCAGCGTGACACGCACGGTCTATAGCGTGGGCAAGCTCATGAAGCGCAACCGTGCTGCCACCGAGAACTCTTGTCACCAGTATGGCACCACATTTGACATCAGCTGGGTGAAGTTTGACTGTCTGGATCCATCGATGGTCGTCTCGCTCGAGGACTTGAAGAACATCCTGGCCGAGGTCGTGCAAGGCTTCCGCCAGCAGGGACGCTGCTATGCCATCTTTGAGCGCAAGTCGGGGTGCCTGCACATCACCGTGAGATAATAAAAACATTTAATAACATAATCATATCATTATCAAAACCAATGACCTTACAACAGACGATAGCCGAATACCTGAAATATACAGGTCAGAAAGGCTTAGACATCAGTGCCGCACTCATCGACTGTGACGGCGTCCTCTACGACTCAATGAAGCTGCACACCCAGGCCTGGGTGAAACTGATGAAGAAAAACGGTATCAAGTGCACACGTGATGAATTCTATGAAATGGAAGGCATGACGGGAACCGAAATCATCAAGATGAAGTTCAAGAGCGGTGCCGGCAAGAATATCACCGACGACGAGGCCCGCGCGCTGTATGGCGTGAAGACCCGCTACTTCCGCGAACTGGGTGAGGCTCCCGTGATGCCTGGTGCCGTGCGTGTGCTTGAGGCTCTCAAGGAGGCCGATGTGGACCGCGTCCTGGTCACCGGCTCGCAGCAAGACACCATTCTGGAGCGCATCGAGAAAGACTTCCCCGGCCTGTTTGGCGAGGTGAAAGTCACCGGACATGACGTGCGCAAGGGCAAGCCCAATCCCGAGCCCTACCTCAAGGCTATGGCCAAGGCCGAGAAGAAGCCTCACCAGTGCATCGTGATCGAGAATGCACCGCTGGGTGTGCAGGCCGCTCATGCGGCAGGCTGTTTCACCATTGGCGTGACCACAGGCCCCATCCCCGAGAAAGACCTCGTCAAGGCTGGTGCCGACCTCGTCTATAAAAACATGGACGAGCTGGCCGCTGCCTTGCCTGCCCTGCTGGTGGCATTGAGTATCGTCAAAGCCTAAAACTTAACAAAATGGGGCAGAACCTGTTTTTCACTAACGATGTTATGGCCGCCATTGGGCAACTTGAAGCCCAGGGTGGCCATAACCTCACGGTGTGGATTGCCGACGTGAATACTGCACGCCTTATCGCTCCTGCCCCACCCCACCTCATCACCATCCCCGACGGCGATACCCACAAGTCGCTCGAGACCGTGTGCCAGGTATGGAACGAGATGGAGCGCCTGGGGGCTACCCGCCACTCACTGGTCATCAACCTGGGTGGCGGCATGGTCTGCGACTTGGGCGGGTTTGCCGCGGCGACGTTCAAGCGCGGCGTGAGGTTCATCAATGTGCCCACCACCCTGCTGGGTGCCGTCGATGCTGCCGTGGGTGGCAAGACGGGGTTCAATTACAATGGCTTGAAAAACGAGATTGGCGCCTTTGCGCCTGCCAGCGACGTGATTATCTCGACACGCTATCTCGACACGCTACCCCAGCAGGAGATGAAATCTGGCTTCGCCGAGGTCCTCAAGCATGGCATGCTGAGCGAGCGCAGTGAGTTCCTGCGTCTATTGAGTCACGACTTCAACGCCCCCATCCAGCACGACAACCTGCTGGAACGGCTACGCCGCTCGGTGCAGGTCAAGGTAGACATCGTGGCCCGCGACCCCAACGAGCTGGGCGAGCGCAAGGCCCTGAACCTGGGGCACACAGCGGGGCACGCATTCGAGAGCCTGGCGATGAAACGCTGCAAGCCCGTGCCGCACGGCTATGCCGTGGCATGGGGGCTGGTGAGCGAAGCGGTGCTCTCGCACCTGCTGTTGAGATTTCCCAGCGAGGATGTCCACCGCCTGGGCGAGTTTGTGCGCGACAACTACCGTGGCTTCCCCTTTACCTGCGACAACTATGACGAACTGCTGACACTGATGCGCCACGACAAAAAAAGCCGCGATGGCGAAATCACCTGCACGCTGCTAACCGCCATCGGCGACTACCGCATCGACCAATCAGTCACCCCTGCCGACGTCACCGCCGCGCTCGACATCCTGCGCGACCTGCTGGGCGTGTAATTACCGCCAGTGCCACAGGCGCGAGACAGCATGGGTGATGGAGCGCAGGTGCAAGTCCTTGCCCAGGACAACGAGCATCACGGCAGCAAGGATGAACACAATACCAACGACCAGGCGCACCGTCAACGTTTCTCCAAAGACCATCACGCCGATGGCCACCGCAGTGAGGGGTTCCAGGGCTCCCAGGATAGCCGTGGGTGTGGCGCCCACATGGTTGACGGCCACCGTCATGAGCACCAGCGAGAGCACCGTGGGCACCAATCCCAGCCAGCAGGCATAACCCCAGGCGCGCGCCGACGGCAGGGCGTGCAGGTACAGGTCGGGCGAGGTGAAGGAGTAGAGCACCAACGTGACCTCACACACCAGCATGGCATAGAACGTCACCTTGAACGACGACATCCTGATGCTCGACTGGTTCACCACAATGATATAAATGGCATAGGCCAGCGACGAGAGAATACACAAGACGATGCCGATTGCACTCAACGAGGCCCCAGCTCCACCCTTGTAGAGCAAACCGATGCCCACGAGCGACATCACGATGGCCACAATGGTCATTGACGTGACCTTTTCCTTGAAAAACGCAGCCATCATCACCGCCACCATCACGGGATAGACAAACAGGATGGTCGAGGCGATGCCCGCGTCCATGAAGTGAAAACTCTGGTAATAGGTGATGCTCGAGGCAGCAAACAGGATGCCTAGCGAAAACAACACCTTGAACTCGTGGCGTGTGACCTTGAAGTTCTCACGCTTGGTGAGCATGACGATGGCCAGCAAGATGACCGCAAGGCCAAAGCGATGGGCCAGCACCGTGGCGGTATTCACCCCCTCCTCATAGAGCGGCAAGGCCCCAAACGGGTTGGTGCCATAACACACTGCCGACAGGATGGCGCACAGAATACCGATAGATTGATTCTTTTTCATCAGTACAAAGATTTAAAGTCATTCCTTACTCATTATCTCTTGAAACGGCTCATCTCATACAGTGCGGGCAACGCCTGGCCATTGGAACTGTTAAACAAGCCACGGTTCAGCCCCCACTGGCTCCCCTCATGCCGGGTGCCATAGCGGTTCTCCTCGGGGTACCACCAGAAGAGACCCGTCACGTTATCGTGTCGATTCAGTTCATTGACCAACTGGGCGGTGAACTGCCGTTGCCCCTCGATGGTGCCTGGCAGGCATTGCGAAAAGTCCTCCTCACCACGGTTGACACCATCATGCAGGTAATAGTAGGCCGCCTCGACAATCATCACAGGTTTGCCTGGGAATCTCACAGCCAGCGAGTCAAGCGTCGCTCCCAGGTTGGGAATCGTGCCATGCCACATGGGATAGTAACTCAAGCCGATGATATCATAGTCCACGCGAGCCTCGGCCAGGCGAGTGTAGTAACTGCGCGTCATCTCCCACACGCCGGCCTTCTCGGTGTGGATGATGATGGCTGCACCGGGGCACACCTCGCGGCAGGCCTTGCTGCCCGCCTTGAGTAATCGGGTGAACACGTCCCAGTTGTCGCCATTGTTGGGATCAACCCGGCCTACGGGCCAATCCATGCCAAAGGTGACCTCGTTGCCAACTTGAATCGCAGCTGGAACAACACCTGCATCCTTGAGGGCCAACAGGCAATGGCGGGTGTAACGGTAGATGCTATCGGCCAGAGTCTTGCCGTCCAGTCCTACCCAGCGCTTGGGCGTGAACTGCTTGGCAGGATCGGCCCAGGTGTCGCTGTAGTGGAAATCCAGCATGACTTCAAAGCCACGTGCCCTGATGGTCCGGCACAGGCCGATGACGTAATCCAGATCCTGGCACACGCCCTCGTCGTGGTGCTGCCCAGAAGCATTCTGCGGGTCAACAAACAGGCGCACACGCATCATGTTCCATCCCTGATGCTTAAACAGGTCGTAAGGATCCACTGTCACACCACACGAGTCCTTATAAATCACGCCCTGGCGGGCATTGGATGTCATCATCGAGACATCACCACCAAGCCATGACTGGGCAAACGATGCCACAACCGCCGCCAATGCCAGTATCGTTAATACCTTTCGTTTCATGATCGTATCTGTTTATTCTAGTTACAACAAATTAAAAAAAGTGCCGATAATCAATGACTATCAGCACTTCTCTTGCGATGTCGGGGTGACTTGATTCGAACAAGCGACCCCACGCCCCCCAGACGCGTACTCTAACCGGACTGAGCTACACCCCGATCGCACTTACCGAAACGCATTTGTTTCGTAAAGCGGTGCAAAGGTAATACCGATTTGGGAACTGACCAAATTTTTTTGCGACTTTTTTTAGAATAATTTATCGATAAATAGCATAATATCCTATTAATCAATAAATTCATGGAGATGCATTTTTTTGCATCCCCATGAATGTCCCAGTTCCACAAATGGGATTTTTTATCTCTTGATAAAATTACAGAGCCTTGCCGTCACTACCCAGCACCTCAATGATCTTGTGCTTGTAGAGCTTCACCATCTCGTCACGGGCGGGACCGCAGTACTTGCGGGGGTCAAACTCGCCGGGCTTCTCGGCAAGCACCTTGCGCACGGCAGCGGTGAAGGCCAGACGGCTGTCGCTGTCGATGTTGATCTTGCAGACGGCGCTCTTGGCAGCCTTGCGCAGCTGGTCCTCGGGGATACCTACGGCATCGGGCAGGTTGCCGCCGTGGGTGTTGATGATGTCAACATACTCCTGGGGAACGCTCGATGAGCCGTGCAGCACGATGGGGAAGCCGGGGAGCTTCTTCTCTACTTCCTCGAGCACGTCAAATGCCAGGGGAGGAGGAACGAGCTTGCCGGTCTTGGGGTCGCGGGTGCACTGCTCGGGCTTGAACTTATAAGCACCGTGGCTGGTGCCGATGCTGATGGCCAGCGAGTCACAACCGGTGCGGGTGGCGAAGTCAATCACCTCCTCGGGCTTGGTGTAGTGCGACTCCTCGGCAACAACGTCGTCCTCAACGCCAGCGAGAACGCCCAGCTCGGCCTCAACGGTCACGTCAAACTGGTGTGCATACTCCACAACCTGCTTGGTCAGGGCGATGTTCTCCTCATAGGGGAGCGATGAACCGTCGATCATCACCGACGAGAAACCGAAGTCCACACAGGATTTGCACAGTTCAAAGGTGTCACCATGGTCCAGATGGAGGCAAATCTGGGGATGCTCCCAGCCCAACTCCTTGGCATACTCTACAGCACCCTCGGCCATGTAACGCAACAGCGTCTGATTGGCATACTTGCGGGCACCGCTCGAAACCTGCAGGATGACAGGCGACTTGGTCTCGGCACATGCCTTGATGATAGCCTGTAACTGCTCCATGTTGTTGAAGTTGAATGCGGGGATGGCATATCCGCCATCAATTGCCTTTGCAAACATCTCGCGGGTATTCACGAGACCTAAATCCTTGTAATTTACCATAATTTAGACTAAATATTATTTGGAAATAACAATAAAAATTTTTCGGCAAAGGTAGGTCATTTTTATGGTCTGTCCAAGCTCTTGAGGGAATATTTTTATCTCAATCTCTTTTCAATTTTTCCAAATCACGGCAAACGGTACTTAAGCTCTCACCAGAAGCCATAAATAATGATAGATAATTGACAAAAAGGGTTATAAATTTGATAACTTATCAGTTTTTTATTATTTTTGCGTCAAGTTTTAATGTGCATCATCCATCAGGTGCTGCAATCTTGAAGCAGGCATGACAATTCACTTAGTATTAATATATTAACGTTAAAAATTAAAGATTATGAAAAAATTATTACTGCTCGCTGCTATGGCAGCACTGGCCCTCGGAGCAAACGCCGATGGCTACAAGTTTGAGAAGGTGTGGGAGAACACCGATGTTGCTTCGCTTTATGTGACTGGGGTCCGCCAGGGCTTTGGCATGGATGGAAAGTATTACATCAATGACATGCGGTTTAACGCCGGCGACACCGACTATACCATCTACATCTACGGCGAGAACGGCCTGGAAGGCACGTTGCCAGGCTCGGCCAATGCAGCCATCACCCGCGACGAGGCAGGCAACCTGGTTGTGATGAGCAACACGGGATTTGCAGCCCACACCAATGATAATCCATGGGCCTTTGGAGCCTCGATCCTGGTATTCAATCCATCCACCAGCGAGAGCAAGGAATATCAGATTCCCCCTGACGCCCTGATTTCGGGCCGTTGCGACTTCCTGGGCTTCCCCAAAGGCAACCTGCTCGAAGAAGGCCAATTGTTCTTGACAGGCGGCTTGAACAACACAGTGTTCTCGGTCATCACCATCAGCGACGGAGAGGTCAACACCGATGACAGCTACCGTGTGGATAATGACCTGGTGCTGGCAACCACAAGCACCGTCATCAACTACTATACCGACGTCAACGGTGATGAGAACATCCTGTATGTGACCCGCAATGCCCAAATCTTCAAGATTCCCCTTGAGGACATGAGCAGCGGCAGCAAGGTTGTTCTGCCCAGTAGGGGACCCAGCAACGGTGCATTCCCCTTTGTCTGGGACGGAAAAGAGCTGTTTGTGTACCCCTACAAGGGTGCTGGAGATGCCAATTACCTGGATGGCTTTGCCATCAGCGAGGCGGGAGCCGACGAGCCCCTTGTCATTGTCCCCTCGACCATTGCCGCTCCGGCCAATGGCTACCAGAGCAACTGGGTCAATGCCCAGGTTGACGAGGACGGTGTAACCATCTATCATTACTATCCCGGCGGCTACATCAACGTGTGGCGGCTGAGCAAGGAGGGCAGCAGCCTGCGCGGCGATGTGGACATGGACGGCACGGTGGGCATTGCCGATGCGACTGCGCTCATCGACTACATCCTGTCAAGTGATGCCACTGGGCTGGATCTCGTGGCAGCCGACTGCGACCTTGATGGTAATGTGGGCATTGCCGACGCGACTGCGCTCATCGACTACATCTTGAATCAGAGTTGGGATTAATATCCTCACCTATCCGATGCCTTAAAACAGGCAGGAAACTCTCCACGCCATACGGGCAGAGTTTCCTGCCTTTTCACGCTCCTCAAACCCGCCACACACCAAAATGTGGGATTATCTTATTGCCATTCCCAATAAAAAGCGTAACTTTGCAGTCTATCTACTTGATTAAGTCGTAATCATCATAATAATATAATAAGAAATAAAACCCGCTAAGCCGTGTCAGCAATCAACAAGTGGCGCATCGAGGATAGCGCCGAACTCTACAACATCGGAGGCTGGGGCCTCAAGTACTTCTCCATCAACGAGGATGGTCACGTCACTGTCACGCCCAAGAGCAGCTGTGTGCCTGTCGATCTGGCCGACGTCATGGACGAGTTGCATTCCCGCAAGGTGACAGCGCCCGTGCTGCTGCGCTTCCCCGACATCCTGGACAACCGCATCGACAAGATTTCCAGCTGCTTCAAGAAGGCCGCCAAGGAATATGAGTACCAGGGAGCCAACTTCATCGTCTATCCCATCAAGGTGAACCAGATGAGGCAGGTCGTGGAGGAGATTATCGGGCACGGCAAGAAGTTCAACATCGGTCTGGAAGCCGGCAGCAAGCCCGAGCTGCACGCCGTGCTGGCCAGCAACATGACTGACTTGAATGCCAACCCCGTGATCATCTGCAACGGCTACAAGGACGAGGGCTACATCGAGCTAGCCCTGCTGGCCCAGAAGATGGGACGCCGCATCTTTGTCGTCGTTGAGAAACTGAGCGAGCTGGAGCTCATCGACCAAGTGGCCCAGCGACTGCACATCCGCCCCAACATCGGTTTCCGCATCAAGTTATCGAGCAGCGGCAGCGGCAAGTGGGAAGAGAGCGGCGGCGACAGCAGCAAGTTCGGTCTGAACACCAGCGAGTTGTTCAGTGCCATCGACTATATGCATGAGCACAAATTAGAAGACTGCCTCAAGCTCATCCACTTCCACATCGGCAGCCAGGTCACCAAGATTCGCCGCATCAAGAACGCCCTGCGTGAGGCGGCACAGTTCTATGTGCAGCTTGCCAAGCTGGGCTTTGAAGTCGAGTATGTCGATATTGGCGGCGGCCTGGGCGTGGACTATGACGGCACGCGCTCCAGCGGCAGTGGACATTCGATGAACTACAGCATTCAGGAGTATGTCAATGACGCTGTCTATACGCTCGTTGACGCCAGCAACAAGAACGGCCTCAAGCATCCCAATATCATCAACGAGAGCGGCCGCTCATTGACCGCCCATCACTCGGTGCTCGTCGTGGATGTGCTCGAGACCACCACACTGCCCGAGTGGGACGACAAGGTGGACACTGTCAGCGAGAACGATGACGAGCTGGTGCGCGACATCTACGAGATTTGGGATAAGATTAACCAGGCACGCCTGCTCGAGGACTGGCACGACGCGCTACAGATACGCGACGAGGCTCTGGATCGTTTCTCGCTGGGACTCATCGACCTGCGCACCCGTGCCATGGTCGAGAAACTCTTCTGGTCCATCGCTCGCGACGTGGACAATATCGTGCGCAACATGAAACACGCCCCCGACGAGCTGCGCTCCGTGAGCCGTATGCTGCCCGACAAGTACTTCTGCAACTTCTCGCTGTTCCAGTCGTTGCCCGACGCCTGGGCCATCGACCAGGTGTTCCCTGTGATTCCCATCGACAGGCTGACAGAACGCCCCACCCGCTTTGCGACACTGCAGGACATGACCTGTGACAGTGATGGCAAATTGACCAACTTCATCTCGTCGCAAGGTATCGCCCACTCGCTGCCTGTACACAAGCTCAAGGCCGGCCAGCACTACTATCTGGGCATCTTCCTGGTGGGTGCCTACCAGGAAATCCTGGGCGACATGCACAACCTGTTCGGCGATACCAATGCGGTACACATCAACGTCTTCAAGGACCACTACGAGATAGACCAAGTGATTGACGGTGAGACCGTTGCCGAGGTGCTCGACTACGTCGAGTTCAATCCCAAGCAGCTGGTGCGCAACGTCGAGACCTGGGTGAGCGAGTCCATCCGCTCGGGCAAGATTACCAGCGAGGAGGGCAACGAGTTTGTGCGCAACTTCCGCTCGGGTCTCTACGGCTACACTTACCTCGAGAAATAAATTCTAGATCATCTAGATATTCTAGACAATCTAGAGAGCTATGCGTTACTATATCAGGCTAGGTTACAAGGGGGCTGCCTACCACGGATGGCAGGTGCAGCCTCAGGACTCGTCGGTGCAACAGACCATCGAGGAGGCCATGGCTACGCTGCTGCGCGTCCCTACCCCGGTGACCGGAGCCGGCCGCACCGATTCCGGCGTGAACGCCCGCCTCATGGTCGCCCACTTCGACACCGAGCAGCCCATTGCCGACGTCCAGCGCCTGGTGCACAGCCTCAACGCCCTGCTGCCGCCCGACATCGCCATCTACGACATCACGCCCGTGCATGACGATGCGCACGCCCGCTTTGACGCTATCAGCCGCACCTACAAGTACTTTGCGGTTACCCGCAAGGACCCTTTCCGTTACCCGTTGAGCTGGAAATGTCCGCCCGGCATTGACTTCGACCTGATGAACGAGGCAGCTGCTCACCTGCTGCACTACACCGACTTCACCTCCTTCTCCAAGCTGCACACCGACGTCAAGACCAACAACTGCCGCGTCACTCATGCCCAGTGGACCCGTGAGGATGACGGCCAGTGGGTGTTCACCATCACGGCCGACCGCTTCTTGCGCAACATGGTGCGTGCCATCGTGGGCACCCTCGTGGAGGTGGGCCGCCACAAGCTGACGATAGATCAATTCTGCCAGGTCATCGAGCGCAAGGACCGCTGTGCCGCCGGCACCTCGATGCCTGGCCACGCCCTATTCCTGTGGGATATCACCTATCCCTACCCCATCGGCTAATCCCCAACACAGCTGCTAACTCTCCATTTCATAGCAAATTAAAAAAAATATTGCTACTTGCTTGTCGGTTCGGGAAATTGTATTACCTTTGCACCCGCATTAGTGCCCACGAGGCTTAAGAAAGTGCTGGAAACTATATCCAGCCGCCTATGGGACAGTTATTTAAACTACAAGATTAAACAAATGTACGCTATTGTAGAAATTCAGGGACAACAGTTCCGTGCCGAGGCTGGCAAGAAGTTGTATGTCCACTATCTCGGCGACGAGCGCAAGGAAGGCGACTCGGTAGAGTTTGACCGCGTCCTGCTCGTGGATGCCGACGGTGCCGTTAAGGTTGGCGCACCTACCGTCGAAGGTGCAAAGGTTGTTTGCGAGGTAAAGGCTCCCCTCGTGAAAGGTGAACACG
>Ga0247611_10003541_pt1 | contig 22967 bp, 49 predicted proteins | sample 177DNAGHGhighgp2_FD_192422 | JGI IMG/M metagenome (GOLD analysis project Ga0247611, IMG submission 192422) | Sheep rumen microbial communities from Palmerston North, Manawatu-Wanganui, New Zealand - 1770 DNA GHGhigh gp2 | ecosystem: Host-associated > Mammals > Digestive system > Stomach > Rumen... | reverse complement strand
TTAAGTAAATTTTCAGACATTCAGACAACTTACCACCAAAAATAAAAATTAAAAAGTACTTGACATATACGTAAAATTAGTGTACTATATAGATATAGGGTAAAAACCTTTCAAACTCAATTAACTTCTTACAAGCAGAATGGGCAGGATAAAATTCCTGCCTATTTTGTTTTAAAAAAACTATTGACATTACTTTTAAAGTATGGTAATATATAACCATAAGATAACTTCTAGTCAAAAGGAGAGGTAATTATGACTAAAGAATTTGCATTGAATCATTATGATAAAGAATGTGAAAAGAGTGAACAACTCATGGAAATGGAAAAGCAAAACCTTATCCGTAATATGGAATCTATGCTTGAAGAAATTAAAAATGATGATTATGTAAATAGTTATAAATGGGAAAAAATACAAAAATCATATGAAGAATATCAAAGATATAGAAAAGAAAGTCGGCATAACATTGAGATTTTTAATATAGTTAAAACATTGGAGGGATAAACAATGAATTATAATGAAGCTATGGAAGAATACAAGAAAGAATGTGAAGAAATCGAAGAGCAATGTAAAGAAGAAGGTTATCCTTCTAATGGTTCAAATAGTGAACTTAGAAAACATGAAGCCTATAAATACTATATGTCTTTAGTAGAGGAGAATTAACAATGTTTAAAACAATAATGTTAAGTCCATCAGTATGGGAAAGTATTCCTAATAGAAAGCATAAGAATATAGCCAACATAAAGCAATTTAATATGGATGAAATACAAGTACAATTGCATAATGGTACATATTTAGTGTTTGAAGGTTACTATATTAACAATGTACCCTTACTTAAAACAATAGTAAAATTAGCAAATGAATATTGCAGAGGAAAATTACCTATAGAAGATAATAGAATACAAAGTATATTCAGCTACATAAATGAGTATCATGAAAATGGATGGCAAAAGCAAAGATACATAAAATTCCATAATGTTGTAGGTGAATATATTTGTTAATATCTATTGACAATATACTGGTTATACATCTTATATGTGTTTTTAAACAAGCAATACAGGGAAGAAATTCCCTGTTTTTTATTGCATATAAAAAGACAGAATATTTAATTAAACAGAAAACTTCACTCAGCATATAAAATATTCTTCAAAAACCTATTGACAGTACATTAAGTATATGTTATTATAAGAGTACAAACAATAAAGGAGGAAATAACAATGACTAATTCTGAGAACTTAGCATATTTAGTACATAAAGATGTACAGGAGATACTTGTAAAAAATAAACATAATAACAATACATATTTAGCAGGAATTTCATCAGTAGGAAATAACATAGAATTATACAGTATAGAAGATAATAGCGGTGAAGGAGACTTAATAGTTTCTATTAAAGATTTTGATACTAATTATGAATTTATTTAAAAATACCTATTGACAATATATAAACAGTATGTTAGAATATAGACATAGGATAAGAGAAAGGAAGTTGGTAACAATGACTTACAGTAACGCTATAAAGGAATACAAGAAAGCATGTTTCAGTTATTATTTTAATCTTAATTTGCCAAAAGATGAAGAAGGAATAGTAAATGACAATGTAAATTATTATTTAGCTATTGTAGAATTCCTTGAAAAGAATTTTAGGGATATTAACAATGATGATGGTAGCGTTAAGGAACATTGGGATGGTTATAAAGAGGAAGCAAAAAAGCAAGCAAAAGAATTCTTAAAAGAAAATAGACTGTAAAAAGAGCAGGGAAAAAATTCCCTGTTTTTTATAAAATACCTATTGACAATATAACAATACTGTGGTATATTATAAGCATAGAAAATAACTCAATTAAAAGAGAAAGGTTGATAATCATGGAAAAACAGGAAATCATTAAAAATTGGATTATGAATATTGCTGATGACGATGATATTATTAGTATTATTAGTCAAGTAAATTCCTATAATGGAAGACTTGAAAGTTTTCACTATTACTTTATGGAAGAATTAGATGAATTGTTTTGTGGCGTAAAACCTTTAGTTTTACTGGATAAATTAGCAAAAGACTTTGACAGTACACAGGAATTATTCCGCGATGATGTATATGGCTTAGAGTCTTGTTCAATGGTTGACGCTATAGAAGATATTAAATCCTATGTTGATGAAGTATCTGAAGCAATAGCAGAAACAATGGAAGAATATGCTGATATGTGGATTCCTTCAAGTTTAGAGGAAGAATTAGAAGAAGAATAATAATCTTAGGCAGGGAGAAATCCCTGCCTTTTTATTGGTTGAAATTATGAGAATATTTCCACTTTCAGACAATTTCACTTAGTACATAAAAATATTCTTCAAAAACCTATTGACACTAAAAATAACATGTGTTATACTTTAGGTACAATAAAACAATAAAGGAGAGATAAACAATGGATAAGCAGGTTATTGAAGTATTAAAAACATATCATGGATTTACTCTTAAAGAAGCTAAAGAAAGAGTAAAAAATATGAGTGAAGAAAGCAAAAAAGAGTTTATTGAAGCAGGTAAACGTTATAGACTGGTATCCTTTGAACAGGATTAAAGGTGAGCAGGGATAATCCTGCTCTTATTTTTTTTATTTATTGTCAGAAAATTTTTATTATCTGACTTATCTTTTGATAATTTTACCTGTTGACTTTTTAATTAAATTATGATAGAATAAAAGAAAACTATAAGTGAGGCGGTAAGATTGCCAAAATATTTAATAGAGTTTAATGGAAAAATCGCTTGTTTAGCTGAACATTGTAGGGATTTAGGACTTAAGTATGCTACATTTCAAGCAAGAAAAAAGAAAACAGGTGAAACTGATGTAGAATGTTTAAGTCATTTTGCAAAATATGGACTTAATTACAGAGAAAGATGTATAAAGGATTATAGATTTTATGGGATATGGTATAACATGCTTGAAAGATGCACTAATCCTACCAATAAACAGTATAAATATTATGGTGGTAAAGGTATTACAGTATGTGAGCGTTGGTTAAAGTATGAATATTTTGAAGAGGATATGTATAAAGCATATTTATGGCATGTAAATAAATATGGAGAAAAAGACACAACACTAGATAGGATAAAAGGAAATAGAAATTACATGCCTAATAATTGTAGGTGGGCAACATGGGAAGAACAGCATAAAAATAAAAAATTTCCGATGAAATATGTTTTGACTAATGGACAACATTTGTATAGCGTATGTAAAAAATTAAATTTAGATGGTAATTGTGTAGCTAATTATGCAATAAATCATAATATAACAATTGATGACGCTTTAGATATTTATATAGCAGGTAAGCAAAGTATAATTAAACTATATTTACCATGTAAAAATTATAGTGTATCTCTAAAAAAGCATTGTGAACAAAATAATTATAATTATAACTCAGTTCGTAATTATATTTATCGTTATAATTTACAACCGCATGAAGCATTGGCAAGATATTTGAGTAAGTTTGGTAAGACAAAATATTGGTTGCCATGTGATATTTCATTAAAAGAGTATTGCATTAAAAATAATTATGCTTATAGTACAATATTAAAGTATATTAAAAAGTATAATCTTGAGCCACAAGAAGCATTAGCAAGATATTTAAAAAATAAACAGAAACGAAATAAAAAGTATTGACATTATAATAGTAATATGGTATACTAACAATATAGAAAATAACTCGAATTAAAAGAAAGGAAGATTTATTATGAATAACTTACAAAGATGGGAAAACACACTTGAAGCACTTCATGATATTGAACCTGCCCCATTTAACCCTAATTACAATGAAGAACAAGCAAGCAAGCTAAAAACAAAAGATAAGTTTATGTTTAGATTAAGACAAGAACTTGATAAAATAGAAACAAAAGACAATGCAGAAATACTTGACAAAATAGACGATATGGTATACTTATATATTTCAGCAGTACAGGAATTTCATGGTTATAGTATGGTAAATGGAAAAATTACACATAATTCTGCAAGAGGAAAGCAACTTATTAAAGAGACTTTTGAAGAATAATATAAAGGCAGGGATTATTCCCTGTCTTTTTTAGTTTGTAAATAATTCTGAATATTTCCACTTTCAGAAAACTTTATTTAGCACATAAAAATAAATTTAAAAAACCTATTGACATTATTTCTATAAGATGCTATACTATAATCAAGATAAAGAAAGGAGTTAAACACATTTACCAGTAAAATTTAAAAAAGTACTTGACATAAGCTAAAAGCTATGCTATAATAAGTACAGAAAGTTGATAAAGAGTTAAAAGAAAGAAGGAACTAAAAATGGATACTTTGAAAAACTTTGTTATTGATGCTATGATTGTTGAACTTAATGAAATGGAAGACAGAGAAATCTATGGAGCAGACCTCGGTTATGAGATTTTTGAAACTGCGAACTGTAACGGTAGTTATACCTGTGATGCACAAGAAGCAAAAGAATTTATTAAAGATTATTTTGAATCCATTGGAGAAGTAGTAGAAGATATCAAATTTAATTTAGGTGCAGAGAATATTCCTAATCCATTTACAGAAAGTGAGCGTTTCCAAGTTATTATTATGCTTGAAATGAGTTCTTCACTTATTGCACAAGTATCTGTTGTAGATGAAAATTGGAACAATGAGTTTACACTCACTAAAGAGACAATTGAAAAAATCACAAAAGAACTTGAAGAAATGAAAGACTAAAATATATAAATAGGTCGTGGGTCGCTTGTTACGACTCACGGCTTATTGTTTTGAGAAGAATTCAGAAAATTTTCACTATCAGACAATTACCTCAGATTCAGCAAAATTATTACCATAAATTTTTAAAAAACCTATTGACATAACAATTACAGTATGCTATACTATACATAAGTTAAGAGATAGAAAGGATTGATTAAAAATGATTAACTACATTGGAAAAGACAAACTGTATAAAGATGGTAGAAAATATCATTCGGGAATTGTTCTTATTGGTGTTGAATATGGCATCGATGATTATGCAATTTATAAAGATGAATATATAGATAAAGAGCATAAAGCAAAAATCAAATACAGTAAGAGAGAAAACAGAGCATATTTTGATACTAAAATTGATGGTAGGCATTACATAGATGATTTTGTAAATTGTTATGGTATGGCAATGTAAAAAAGTACTTGACAGATACTAGATAACTTGCTATAATAAAAGCATAAAGTTAAATGACTTCTACTTAAAAGGAGAGATTAAAAATGATTGACGTAAAGAAAATATTTAAAACCTGTCATTGGGAGAATGTACCTATAGTTGAATTAGAAAACGGATATTTAAAAATCTATAGAAAAAAGGTACATGAAAAAGATTTACTAAACTACGCTAAAAGTAAACTTATAGAGGCTTATAGCTTAGCGTGTGAAGGTAATAGCAAGGAATTGACTGAAAGCCAGAATAGTCTGAAAACTTTATCGGTAGAGGAATTAGTAAATAAAATGTATAGAAATGTACACTGTTTTGAGTATTCGCAGGAGATAGCTTGGCGGTGTGAGGGGAATTGTAGTATTTATATAGCTTGTATGGTTTATATATTTGGAATAGATTTTTATAATCACTTAATAGCAGAAATTGAATAATATAAGCAGGGAGTTTTCCCTGCTTATTATTTTTCTTGACTTTTTGACCTTTATGTGCTATATTAGAGGTGTATGGAGGTGTGATAATGGAATTGCAAAATTCAACTGAGTCAAATCAAAAACTAAAAACTAACCTCAATATATTACATATTAAGTGGCGTAATATGTTATTGCGGTGTGAGAATCCTAAAAATAGTGGTTATAAAAACTATGGAGGTAGAGGAATAAAAGTCTGTGATAGGTGGCATGATTACAAGAATTTTCAAGAAGATTTATTGGAGTCTTTTATAAAGCATATAGAAATATATGGTTTAAAAGAAACTACACTAGACCGTATAGACGTAAATGGTAATTATGAACCTAATAATGTAAGGTGGGCAACTAAAAAAGAACAAGCAAATAATAGACGCAATAATAGAATGGTAGCAGAGGATTTAAATTGTACTCAATTAGTTGAAAAATATGAGCTAAATTATGGTACAACGTGGAATAGATTAAATAAAGGTTGGTCAATAGAAAAAATATTAGATACACCTGCTATTAAGAATGTACAGTATTATTTACCATGTGGGGTAACATTATATAAACATTGTATAGTAAATGGTTATTGTGAAGAAGTAATAAGACAATTTATTATAAATTATAGCATTGAACCACATGAGGCACTAGCTAAATATTTAGAAAATAAACAATCTAATAGAATAGCAAGAACTTATAAACATTTATTGCCTTGTAATAATACACTATATTATCATTGTATGCAAAATGGTTATAATTATAAGTTAATTGTATCATACATTAGTAAATACAATTTAAATCCTCATGAGGCACTTGCAAAATATTTAAGTGGAGAAAAATTTAAATATGCAAAATATTATATAACTAACAATAATAAATCAATATCCTTAAGGGAATATTGCGAACAAAATAATTGTGATTATGAAGGGGTATTATATTATATAATAAGGTATAAAATGTCACCAAATGACGCTTTAACTAAGTACATGAGTAAGCAAGGAAACACAAGGTATTTTTTACCATGTAACAATGGCACAATGCCATTAAAAACTCATTGTATACAAAATAATTATAGCTATACTGTAGTTACTAGATTTATTAAAAAGTATAATTTAGAACCACATGAGGCTTTAGCAAGGCATTTAAAAAGCAGACAAAAAAAGAATAGCAGGGTGTAAAATCCCTGCTTTTTATTATTGTAAATTTTTAGAAAATTCTTATTGTGTGAAAATTTAATCTTAGCAGGAAAAATAAATTTAAAAAAGTACTTGCATTATATTCTGTTATATGTTAGAATGAATATAGTTAAAGGAAAGGAGAAAATAAAATTTAAAAAAGTGTTGACAGGGTTTCAGTTATCGGTTATAATATAATCAAAGATAAGAGTTAATGAGTTTACAGGAGGGTTTAAAAATGAAAGTTTCAAAAATGACTAGAAAAGAGTTTCACCGTCTTATCAGTGCATTGTCTGAAATTGCTAAAGAGTATCGTGAAATCGAAAAAGAAAAGCAGGAAAAAGAGGAGGCTAAAGAAAATGAGAATTGAACGTGAGGAAAATATGATACGGGGAATAGATGATAGATATATCTATTGCGTATCGTGGAGTATTTACGGGAAAAAGTTTTATCATGTTATTAGCCTGCTTACAGGTGCTTTTGTAAAGCCGACTACTGAAATGATAGAAAAATTAAAAATAATAGAAGTATTGTAAAATAAACGGGGGAGAAATTTTCTCCCCTGTATATTGAAAGGAATGTATAAAATGACTATTGAAGAATACAACCGCAAAAGAAAATGGCAAGATAGAAAAAATCTTAAGAAATGGGAAAACGCCTTTTTAGGCTTTATAACTTTAATGGTATTAGTATGTGTAGGTGTAGGTTTATTAGGTTTAGTTATATCTGTATTAGGTTAATAGAAAGGAAAATAGTAATGCTATCTTTAAAAGAATTTATTGAGAATTTTTGCATAGAAAATGAAAATATACATGATTATTTTAATATTAGAATAAACAGTCGCAAGTTAATTTCATTTGATGGATATTATACAATAATTGATAATAATAGTGTAGTTGATACAATTACATTTCGCGTGACAATCGACAAACACAATAATTATAAAATACAAATGTTAAACAATAAAGACTATAAAAGATATTACCTTTGGCAGAAATTTTGTGTACGACAGGATTTACAATCAATATTTGAATATTGGGTATATAATAATAAAGATAATTTAGCACAATTTTTTAAAAATAAAAGGTAATTGTGGGCGGTTGAATTTACCGCCTACTTTAATTATATAGAGAATTGTCTGTTAATAAGAATGTTGTGAATTGTTAGAAAATTTATAATCTTATGATAGTCAGAAAATTCTATCAATGGGGATATAGTGTTGACTAAATTGTTGACTAAATTAGCGAATTGTTGACTAAATATTACTTGACATATTTTTATAAATATGGTATTATAATTGTAGCCATAATTATATATTCTGCCACCCTTTGTGGTGGCACTCTTTTTATAATAAATTAAAGGGGGTAGCCTTAAAAAATGAGTGATGAAAAATTTCTAATTTCTACACCACTAGATGATGAATGTGATACTGTAACCTATGCACAAGGTAAACACAAAAGATATTATGACCCAGATAGTAAAAGATATAGGATTATGGATAATAAAAAATATACTAAATTATGGAATGATGTTGATTATTATGCGTTAGCCGAGGGCGATAAGGACGTAATGAGTGCAATTTTAATTCTTTTAGCTAATATGAATTATGATAGTGCTATTACTAGATATGATAAGCACTATAAAATACGTGTACAGGTAAGAAATAGAGAAGAACTTGCCGAACTATTACACATGAATTATAATAGTGGGTGGCAACGTCAAAAATTAGCTAAATTATTTAAAATAGGGCTTATTTTTGAAGCCACAGCCACACTAAACGGAGGCAAACCTTTTCATACATACTATTTAAATCCTTTAATCGGTATGCGTAATAAGGGAATCTCACTTGATTGTTATGTTCATTTTAGAGAATTTTTAAAAGATGCCTTAAGCGAAAGGGCGATTAAAAACCTAGATAGGCATGTTATAGAATCTTACAATGTAATACCTAAAGCACTATCCGAAGAAGATTATGTGGATGGTATTGTTGTCTGTCAGACAGTCAAATACGATTAAATTTGACTGCTATACAGACAAGCAAAAATAGCCTTCAGCCCAGTATTTATAAGGGTTGAGGGCATTTTTCTTGCGGGAACATCATATATAGTATAATATATATTGTTTACGCAATAAATACAAAAATTTTAACCTATTTACCTTTAATAAATCCTAGAAATAGTTTTAGAGAGAAAGGGCGAAGCCCGACTGTAGCGATACGAAGTATCGTGGAAGTCGCAATAACAATTCTACTAAATAAAGCTTACAGCTTTACTAGAATAGCCCAAACAATGCCGAAGGCATTGGACGGCGTTAAACTAGAGAATTGTTTCTGATAGGTCGAAAGAATAATTGTTATCCTTAATAAAGATAATTTGAATAAACCTTTAAGTTTTAAGAAATAGTTGTAAACAACTAAAATATTTTTAAGTAAGGTTTATACAATATTAACAATAGTTAATACTACTTCCTTTTAGTCAGTAGCATTGATAAATTGTTAAATAAAATTATCTTTAGTACAATTAACAATAAACTAAAGCTATTAACATACCTTTAGTTAAATTGTTAAAATAAAATAACAATACTGTATAGATTGCAACTAATAAAGCAATAAAAACACATATTCTCCCTATGGTCGAATATATGTTAGATTGCTTTAAGAATTTTTAAGATGTTGATTTCGCAAAATTTACTGTTAAATTAAATATTCTGAAAATGAAACTAAAAGACTGAAAATTCTGTTTGTGTGAAAATTTAATCATAAGGCAAAAAATAAAATAAAAAAAATTAAAAAACCTATTGACAGTATTTCTATTATCAGTTATAATAAAGACAGTTAAAGGAAATACTCACTAATTAAATGGAGGGTTTAAAAATGAAAAAACATATTACTATCAAAGAGGCTAAAAGACTTGCTAATTATGGCGTAGGGTATTGTAACCTGCAATATTTGTTTAATTGCCTTGAACCTTTTGCCTATACAGCAACTAACACTTATGGATGGCGGTCAGATTTGTATCATGTGGGTGGTGTAGTAATCAGTACAGGTTATGCACCACAAGGCGAATCAATCCCTTATGAACTTACACAAAAGTATGAGAATCTAGCTATGAAGGTTATAAATGATAATCCAGACTATCACAACAGAAAAGACAAATTAGACAAGTTAATTGATGAATTTTTAGCAGAATTGGAGGCGTAAAACAATGTTAATGGAATTAAACAACAATGATTTTAATATTATCTATGGGAATGAAAAATCAGATACTACTTGCCAAAATGTATGTAATGGATGCATTGAATGTATTATAGACGAATATACTACAAATGAAGTAACAGCAGGTTATGACGATAAAGGTAATAATATTATTGTAGCTTGCAATTTAAAAAATTATTGCGGTGCTATCAACAATTAACAATAACAATAAGCAGGGAATAAAAACCCTGCTTATTTTATTTACAATACAAGGATAAAAACAATAAATAAACCCCTGTCAGACTTCCTATTTATGCCCTATTGTGAAGGATAGCAGCAATTAGGTATAATTATATACCTTGCTTAAAAATAGGGCTATTTTAGCCTTATTTTTGGTAAAAAGACAGAAAATTCTAATAGACAGACAAGTTTAAAATGGGCTGAAAAAATCAAAGATTTTTTCTAAAAACCTATTGACATAAGTTGTGTTATTTGATATGATATATACATAAAGTTAAATGAGTTTATGGAGGGTTAAAAAAATGAATTTAGAAAATTTTACAATTGAAGAACTTGAGGAATTAAAGGAACAAATTAAGCAGGAAATGATTTTTAGAGAAGAAGAACACGACAGATTTATAGAAGAATACGAAAACAATCCACTGGTATGTGAAGGATGGGCACAACAAGATTTAATTGATATGTATAGGCGTGAACGCTAATAGTAAGACGGGGGAGAAATCCCCTGTTTTTATTGTTCTTTTAAATTGTGTGACTAGCAGAATTTTCTGAGAATATGGTTGTAAAAATCTTTAATTTTTTTTCAAAAACCTATTGACAAGACTTCTATTATTTGCTATACTGATTATAGTAAGAGGTTAAGGGTTATGGAGGGCTAAAAAAATGAATGGTGATGTTTATGTATTCGCATTATATAGCGTTTTGGGTAACTTATGGGAGGATTATAAACTCCCAAAACATTTAGAAGGGTTATGGCAGCAGGTCGATAAAATGTATAATTCCCGTAAAATAAATTGGGAATTATTCTACAAAGACAATGAGGAGGTGATAAATTCAGCCCGTGAATGGATAGAACAAACAATAATATAACAATTAAAGACAGGTACAATATAGTACCTGTCTTTTAAATTGTATAGATATGTTAGAATATTTAGAAAACTTTTGGGCGGGAAATTGTACGACTAGCAGAATAGTCTGTCAATTCTTTGAAATTGTCGCAATATTCTGGTTTTCAGAAAATTCGTTGGGTAAATTTTGACTGTCCATTGGGAGTTGACATGTCCTCTGGAAAAATACATAAAAAATAATAAAAAAAATGCTTGACATTATTCTGTTATTAGTCTATAATAAAAGCATAGAGTTAATCAAGAGTTAATTGAAAGGGGTTTTAAACATGTATGTATTAAGACAGTATTTAATCGGTGGCGGTATGTATCCTGCATATTTACAGGGAGTATCTGAAAGTGAGGCAGTAAAAACGTTTAGCTATGAAGTCAATCAGAACAAGAAAAACAAGCTATATAAAAAGATTGACCTTGTAAAGACTATAGGCAATAACCTAACAGTAATCAGAACGACAGAGAAACGCCCAAACATTGAACTGTCAAGACAAATGGGTAAACTTTTCTTGCCACACTAAATAATTGAATACAATTAAACCTGACCAATAAAATCTGGTCAGGTTTTTTATTTTACAATACAATTTCCTGATATTAAATTGCACACAATACAATTTCTTTAAACAATATAGTATACAATATAGTTGTATGCAACCAATGCCTATATGAATATATATTCATGTGTTAATTGAAAAAGTTTTCTGAAAATTCTGACACGGAATATAAAGAATTGTCTGATAGTCAGAATATTCTGAAAATTCCCCAGTAGCCTATTTCAGGATTTTAGCTTTTTGATAATGATATTTATTTTCAATTAATTTTGCAGCAGTCTCTGGGCGGGTGTGTATATCATTCACAAATAGCCCTCAGACTGCCATATTTAGCCCACAAGCCCCGTCAAATACAATTTAGGTATAAAGTATAGGACAATTGATTTTTATTCATCAGGGGGCTTATTTTTAACAATTCTAGACAATACTGGAAACAATTTTATACAATTAAACAAATACAATAACAATTTGATCTGACAAAAACAGAACAAATTATATAACAAACAATTAAATAGTACAAAGTAAACTTGTATACAATATAGCAGCATTAAATTAAATTGTATGCAACTGATCTGCCAGAAATTGTCTGAAAATAAATACTTTTCAGTTTAACTAAATTTTTTCATTTTAGCATCAATTAAGATTTTTAATTGTAGGTTATTTGAGAAAATTCCAATAAGCAAAAATTTCTGAAAATTTCCGTCCGTTTTCAGACTATTCTGATTGTGTGAAAATTCCGAGGATCTGCCAAAATTGTCAGATTATTATGTAAATTAATGCTGGAGCCATGAGATCAATTGTATAAAATTAAAAAATTGCGCGATGTGCTATAAATTGGTATTGTCCACCACCGGTGAATATAATAATAAAAAGTTTTTTTGTGTATACACTAAAAAAGTGTTGACAGCTACTCTGTTATATGTTAATATATAATTGTCCCAAGGGGATAGGGCAAAAACCTTTAGCCTTGCGGATGCCTGTTCTTTAGCAACTATATAGGAGGAATTTATCATGATGGTATTTACTGATGGAAAATATGCTTATAAGGTTGGTTCTGTTGGCCCAAATTGTTTCAAACATATCGAAATCCACCCGTTAATTGATTGGGAGATGAATCATGGCGTAGGCTATGGTTTTTCCGTGATGACTAGCTCGCATCCACTGTTTAAAGAATTCCATAAAGAGGAATTTAATTACACTGTTTGGCCTACGGATGCCGATGCTGAATATGCACTTGAATCTGTAGCTATACAGCTCGGATGGCATCGTGTTGAAACAGATGAAGAAGAAGTAAAAGCAATTTTGGATGACATTAACCGCCTGTAAAAATGATAGGGAGGGGAAACAATTTCCCTCCCTTTTGTTTTATACAAATACATTGCATACAATATACACAAAACAAATTAAAGTGTATACAACAGATCCATACAACAATATAATTGTATGCAGCTTGACAAAAACAAACAATTTAATCGTACAAAACAAATTTGTATACAATACAATAACAAACAATTAAATTGTATGCAATAGATCTGCTGAAAAGTTTTCAGAAAACTCTGATAGTCGAAATTTTCTCATTTTAACTTCAATTAAATTAACTTAATTGTTGGTTATTTGAGAATATTTTGTTAATCAGAATATTCTAAAAACTTTTAGTTATCGTCAGACTATTTTGATAGTCAGAAAATTCCACTAATCCGCGCCTATTGTAAGAAACTTGCCAATTTTCAGAAAATTCTATAAACTTTTATGGAGCCGGGACATGGCTGGATCTGCCTGAATTTTCTGACTATTAGCTGGATGACCTCATCGCACTTATGATCTACTATACACGGATCTATGTGTACTACTAGTGTACATGTATGGGTCATGGTTTACTTAAATAAAATGTACACCCTGAAAATACATGTACACACCGGCTGAACATGAAAAAAATTTAAAAAACCTATTGACTGTATTCTGTTATTGGTGTAATATAATAAGTGTCAAGGGACGATAACCCCATGACCTGCTCCTTGAAAATTGCATATTGACCGATTTAATCAAATTCCTGCTAAAATGCAGGGGAAAGTGTAAAGGTGATTATTATGTTTAACGTATCAAATGCACTCGCAGAAATTAAGGAAATTGCAGAAAAACATGACTTAATGGATTTTAAACTTGTTGCTATGTATGGCCCAAGATATGCTAAAACTGTAGCAGAAAAACTTCAATGTCACGCATGGACACATTATAATGAATTTACAGAGGACTCGCAAGGTATCATAAGGGCTGAAATTAAAGGCACTATTGAACACTTAAAAAAGATAGCAGAAAATAAAGTAAAACTTGAAAATAGTCCTAAAGTAAAAGTAAGAATGTTGGGAGGCAAAAATAAAGGTAAAATTAGAGAAATTGCAGACTATATCGCAGAGGATTATATAGCAATAGGTTTTGCAGAGCTTGCATAAATTAGTTATGGGGGAGGTTAACTCCTCCCCTTTATAAGAAAGGAAATGATTAAAATGTTAAAAGCTGTAGAGAATTTAATAGTTGCTAATAATGAAGGTAAAAAACACGCAAAGCAGGGAAATCACTCTTTTGAGAGAGTAAATAATGTAGCAAAGTTTTTCTATCATGGTAATTGTGTTTGTAAAGTAGTATATAAAGGTAATAATTCTAATAGCTTTAATGTATTTTATGATGATTGTGGATATAAAGGATTCAGCTCCACAAGTAGAACGTTATCTAGTTACTGTGAATATTTTGGCGGTGATTGGAGAAAACAGGTTAATAAATAATTTTATAGAATTAAGGGAAGGAAAAAAATCCTTCCCTTTTTTATTTTCTCAAACATCATAATACAATACAGAACAATTAAATTTAACAAAATTATTTTAATAAAACAAAACAATTTTATAAAACAAAATAGAACAATTTTAATATAACAAACAAAACAATTTAATTGAACAAATTTTTTTAACAAACAAACAACAATTAAACAGAACAAATGACAATGCTGGTTTTGATTTTATACAATTAAACAAACAACAATAACAATAGTATACAATCAATCAGGTACAATCTGGTTTGTATAAATTAAATTTTATACAACTAATTGGATCTAATTTAATTGTATACAATTGATTGTGCGAAATTGTCAGAAAATTATTTATCTTCTGACTGTTAGAATTTTCTCTTTTTACACGCAATTAAAATTTTTAATTGTATGTTTTTTGTGAAAATTTAATTAGGCTTGATCAAATTAAATTGTGTGTGATTTATTGTATAAAACTTAATTGTATATGATTAGTTGAATAAAATTTAATTGATACCTATTTAATTGTATAAAATTTAATTGTATAAAATCAAACCCAGCTGAAATTTTCTCATTTTCATGAAAATATTGATAATTACTAGTTGAGTATTATTTTCAATCGTTTATTGTTTGAGTCTAGTTTTATTTATGATAAATTTTATTTATGTGCCATAATGATTATTTATACCTGCCGATAGTTGATACTATCAAGAATGTTTTTGATATTGCCGAAAAAGCTACTTCACCGAATATGCTAAAATGTGTTTAAACCACTCTCACGCCCTCCAGGAACGTGTTTAGGCACTTGCCTATATACTTATATTCGTTTTAGCATAGGCATGGCTTACAGGTAAATTCTCAATTAGAACGCACTACTGGTGCAGGTTTATAGCCTTGATTATCATTATCAAAAAGCCCTGATTTTGTTCACTGGTAGTGTACGTTTGTTTCAACCGGCTATTGAGCTACTGCTGGTAATTGTTTTAATATTCTGAAAATTTAAATGTCCGGCTTTTCCGGTCAAAAAAATGTTGACATATAGTCTATTATATGTTACTATATACTTGTAAGAAGTTAATTGAACCGCCCCAACGGGCAAGGAGGTTGCTATGGTAACGCTACATAATATGGCTGTAAATCAACTGCCATTGCTTTGGCAGGTAGGCATTAAGGAACTGGAGGACGGAAGAATTTTGGTTCGCAGAAAAAAAGTTCAGCCGTCTGAATTGGTAGGGCTGGCAAGGCAAAAACTATTGCAAGCAATTGAATGTACTTGTATTTCTCAAAATCTTATTTGGGAGGAGGAAAAGGCGGTAAAGCTAAGCACCGCAGATTTTAAAAGCCTTGTCAGTATGAATGTTGCTGATATGGGTGGAGGACGTGCAATAAGCCCTTGCAAAGACCCTGCGAATTTTGAGAGGAGAGCTAGTGAATACCTGACTGAGGCTTTGGCGATATATGAATTTATTATCGGCAAAGAAACCTTCCAACATGAATTTTCTAACTACTTGTTAGGAAAATAATCGTGCAGAATTGAATGTAAAAGGGCGGTGTAAAAACCGCCCTATATATGAGGAGGAAAAATAATATGTTATTTCAAGAAAAAACTCGTGCAGGTATTGAAGTTATAGAGGTTGTAGACGATTTTAGCGGGGCAGTTATTACACTGTTCGATAATAACTATGATAAATGGAAATGTGTATTTTTAGGCAATGGAAATGTATATTTTTCACACGAAAACAAGCTCATAAATAAAATGAATAGCATACAAGAAAAAATATTCAATTGTATGCTTGATGGATGGTTCAATTTGTTGAAGTAAATTTCAGGGCAGGGAATAATAAAAATTCCCTGCCTTTTGCAATATATTTTGCAATATATCATGGCTGGAAATTGTTTTAATATTCTGAAAATTTGTCTACTATACAAAAACATTTGTACACTAGCAGCATACAAGGTTTACACTTTTTGTGTACTCTGGACATGAACACAGATCCGCAGCCAGTACACAATTTAATTTGATACGATTGATCTAAAATTCGATTAGTTTGATACAATTAAATTTGATATGATTGATTGTGTGCAATTTAATTGGATAAGGCCCGGTTGTATTCAAAACGATTGTGTAAAACTAAAGCCAGCCCAACCCTCAAAAATTTTTTGAAAATTTTAAATTTGGCATTCCTATATGTCAATTTCTAGCTTTTTTGAAAATCTTAGATTTGAGTTCCTATATCAATAATCTTTTTTATTTTCTCCAGTGTCTTATTTATCTGTTCCTCTAATCTTGATTCCCCATAATATTCTTTTTCTAATTCTATTCTTTTAGCTATAACTTTTTCTAAATTTTTTGATCTATATTTCTTACGTGATCCAAAATATCCAGTTTCATATTCTCCTGTCTTTTTATACTTACATATTCCATTAAAAGGTGTACTATGTTTCTTAGATCTTCGATTATGATTCTGCATGGAACTAGTTGTCCATCTACAGTTACTGGGTTCATAATTACCATCCACATCTTTTCTATCTATAGTTAATTCATCTGTATATCCATTATTCATAGACCATATAAAGAAATTTTCAAAATTATTCCATTCTTCACATACTTTTATTCCTCTACCTCCGTAATCTTTATAGGCATGATGATTTGGATTATTACACCTGTTTCTCATATCTGCCCAACTTCTATACATTCTTTTGTATCTTTTTCTTAAACTACATTTTGCTTTCTTTGACTTTTTTATTCTTTTTAGTTTAATATATGTTATTCCCATCTTTAATCACCTCTTGTAATTCATTTTTAATAAATTCCTCAAACCTACCTGCATCTACTGGCAACTCAATTTCATATGATTTAAATGGGCTATATGTTATTTCTACTTTTATTGGTTTATATTTCTTCCACACTGCCTTTTCTAATTCTTCTTCTAATTTTATTTTTCTATATTCTTCTAATAATTCATCTTTATTCATAAGTGAAGCCCCTCTTTCTATTATATCTTACGTGACCTTTAGCCCAAAAAATTTTGGGTAAATTTTTAAATTTGGTTTTGAGTAATTACAGCTAAATTAGTTTTTTGCGTCTTTTTACATGTGTCTTTTGTTCACCAACAATCGTTGCTCTACCTGTAAGTAAATCTGATAATGAGAATTCATCCTGTTGCCAATAATTATGATACTCATTATAACTAGCTAATCCATTTTTAGTGAATTTACATTTCTTATGATGAAATTCTGGTGGATTAAACTCAGTTTCATATTCAGTAGTCCATCCAATTTTGGGGTCAAAAACTGTCACTTTTCTCCTTTTTTTATATAAAATGTAATACCGAGAAATATGCTCATTTATAATAAATTCTTCATTTAACTCTTTACCAAATAACTTTGCTACTTCTACCATTTTATTATCGCTCATCGACAATCACTTCCAAATCATAGCCTTTAGCCCACCATAATTCATTACCGAATTCAACTAGCCACTCATTCCCTGGCATACGTTTTACAATTTTCCCCTTAATACCTGCGTGTTGTTTTAGTAATGATATTGGCTTATCTACTACTTGTACTTTATCACCTATCTTCATCGATAATCACTGCCTTTTTCACGCCCATTTTATCTCCCCACGTTATCAATAATTCGGTTGTTTCACCAGAATAACAAGTCTTAGTCTCATAACAGGCTATTTTTTCATCCATCAATTTTCCACTTATAAAATAACACTTTGCGCTAATAGCCCAAAATATTCTAGCAATAAATTTAATCATTTTCCCTATACATTTAATCATCAATAATCATCGCCTTACCTGTCAATAAGGATGCTAACAATCCGTTATCCCAGCCCCAATAGAACAAATGGTATACACGAAAATCCTTTTCTGTAAATTTCACGGTCGCTTCAAAGCCAAGATCAACACCATATTTTACCTTGAACTCTTCGTTCAGTTCTTTACAGAATAACTTAGCGACTTCTTCCATGTGATTCATTTTTAATCTCCCATAATCTTCGCTTAGCCTGTAAGTAATTCAGTTAAATAATTATTTCGTAGTTCCCACGCATTATATATTGTCTTAACTTTTAAACCAAGCGGCGTGAATTTTGCTTTGACTATGCCATGTTTGTGCCATTGGTATTCAATCTTTAAGTCAAATTCTTCACTCAACTTTTTGTTGAACAGTTTAGCAACTTCTGCCATTTTGTTCTCATTCATTGATAATCACCGCATTTCCGATAATTAAGCCTTCTAACAGCAATCTGCTTAATTCATCTTCAAATATTTCATCACTAAATACTCTTAGTCCATGTTTATCAAAAGCCACATCAAATAATTTGCTGTAAAAATTTATTGTAAATCTTTCGCCCAATTTCTTGTCAAATAACTGAGCTACTGCTTCTATTTTATTCTCTACCATCATAATTCCCCCAAAAGCACTAATATAAGCGGCAATGCACAAACAAAACCTAAAATGATTAGAATAAATATAAACTGTCCATTTGTCATTTCGACCGTTATACGTTCTGTGCTTTTCTCAATCTCCATCTTCGCCACGCTCCTACTTGTTATATACTTCATGAATATATTTACCTGTTATTTCTTCACCATGCTTTTTCTTTTCGGTAGCGATTTTTCCAAGTATTACTTTTGCTACTTTCTCATAAGTAGCATTAACATAGAAAGATTCCTCTCTTGTAAACCATATTTTACAGTAGTATTTTCTTTCTTTGTCATGTTCTTTCGGACACATCGTCCTATGATCATATTTAATCCATTCGCATTTTCCTGTTTTTTCTTCCCTTATCTCGGCATTATTCTTTTCCCAATCCTTTATTTTGTCATCAATGATATCTTTTACTATCGACAAATCTTTTTCATCGTTAAGATTCTGTCGCAATTCTCTTAAGATATCAATTCTGCCGTCCGAATAGCCATCACAATACCCACGTAGTTCATTTGTCATCTGAATCACGCTCCGTAAAATCACCACAAGCCTTTTCGTTTTTATGTCGCAGTTCTTGCATATAGTGCAACTTACAGTAATGACCATAGATGTTATAACCGATGTTATAAATATTGCCTGTTTTAGTAAACCAAAAGCAGTCACCACATTTATTCTCTATCATCTGAATTACACTCCTTATTATCAAATCCATTCTTTTCCACATTTTTTTGCAAACATATATTAGAATTATTCGAGCCACTGTTGTTATTGCTTTCACACTCCAGTTTCTCATAGACATTTTTTAATGCTTGCTCACACGATATAGCACAAGCATTATCACCGCATGCAGGACAATTAGCACATGTAATGTCGTAGTTTTCAAAGACATAGCCTAGCATTTTCCAAAACTCTTGCTTAGTCATTTTGTTCACTCCCCATTACTTACAAGATTTCATGTATTTCACACAATTTTCTACTTGTTTAATATTAGCAATATATTCTAACTCTCGAACTTTACTTCTTTTTAATTCCTTTAAAAGCTCTAAAATATCTTGACAATCTTCTACTGTTAGTTTAATACGACCATCCTTAGTTATATATTCAGTTAACTGATTGATCCAAAAATCTACATTCATTATAATAAGCCTTTCTCTTTTAGCCTTTTCTTTAACATATCTTGGTGTACCTTAAATTTACTTATAGGAAACCCTAATTCCTTTTCTAATTCATATCTTACTTCTAATATATCTGTAGATTGTTTAATAAGCCAACTTTGCCCTAATTCTTTTTCCCAACTTTTTAATTTCTGCCAAAACTCTGGATAATCTTCCCAAATTACTTTAAAATCAGATATTTTCTGTAATGGGCAACACCAACATGAAAGCCTATCCATTTTATTATATAGACCACCCCAATTAAAGCCCTTTTCATAGCAATAATTTAAACAATCTTTTTCATTCATCTTAAATTCGTCAATAAGTGGGAAAATGTATTTATCTTGAGGGAATCTTGCTTTTCTTTTCTCTTCTCCAAGAGCAAATCCCATATAAATACTATATTCTCTACCTCTTAAATATTTTTGTATGGTCTTTATTTTAAGTTCTTTAGTACACCATCTCACTCTTTGAGTAGGTACACCATACTTAAGTAAAAGATATTCATATGTTTTATTGGATGTAAGTCTTGTTATAGGTCTTTTTATATATTCTTCTACTTTGTTAATATGATCATACATTTCTGGGAACTCCATACCAACATCTACCCAAATTATTTCATCCAATTGCATATCTTCTTCTATTAGTTTAAGAAGAAGTGCCGTAGAGTCTTTACCACCGCTAAAACTTAATATTTTTTCCATTAATAATCTCCATAATAATATCTATACTAATAGGTCTAAATCCTACCATATCTGCACTTACATTAAATTTATCTTTACCATCTTCTATATACCAAAAAGGCATTTTATCATGCACATGACCATGTATATTTACTAAATCTGTTTCTTTTGGTCTATGTGTTAATAAAAAGCCGTCTAATTTTATTTCACGAAAAGAATTTTCAAAGTGGCATTCATATAAAATACCTTTTCGTGGATCGTGATTTCCTCTAATTAAATATTTTTTACCATTAAGTTTGTCTAATAGTTCATTAGCTATACTAATATATCTGTCTTTGTAAGAAACTCCTTCAATATAAGGAGCCATAGTAAAATCCCCTAAATGATAAACTATATCATTATCATCAACTGTTTCATTCCAGTTTTTAATCATGGTTTGATTCATTTCTTCTATAGACTTAAAAGGTCTATTGCAATATTTGATTACGTTTTCGTGGAAGAAATGTGTATCTGCTATTAAAAAAGTCTTCATATACCACCTCTATATCATATTCTTTTGCCCACCAAAGTTCACCATTTAATTTAACAAGCCATTCATTACCAAAACCATGTCTTACTACTATACCAAACATGTTTGCATGAGATTGTAATAAAGATATTGGTTTGTCTACTACTTGTATCCTATCCACAACTTTCATCCTTTGTACTCCTCAAAATAATTATAGAATTCTTCGTGGGAAAATAGCGCATGTATACCTATATTTTATGTAAGTTTTAATCATATTAATCATTTACAATCCTCTCAATTATTTTCCAAGTTGGTATATTTTTATATTTATTTACAACTTCTTTTATTTCAGTTGGTATTTTTTCTTCTATTTGTTTGTTTATTAGTAAATAACCTATCTGATAGCAGTACTCATAATAAACCTCTGGAACGTAAAAAATACCATCTTTTGTATATTTAACATCGTTATAAAATAAATGCTGTAAATAATATAATAATGCTTGTAGCCTAATATTATTAACAGGTTTACCTATTTGTTCACTATAGGCTATTATATATTTAGCTATTTCTAATGCATTCATGGAATAATCACATCCGCAAGAGCTTCTTTAGCTCTATCTAAACCATATTCTGCACCATCTTCCCACGATTTATTTAATTCTTCTTGAAAAGCAGAAATTAACTCTATATAATCATCATTGCTAATATTATATTTATTAATTAATTCTGTAAGAATATCATCACTTCTCATAGTTTTACCTCAAAAATGTTTTAGCCATGTTTTGATCCTTATCCAAGTATCTAATACTTTTAGTGTAAATGTTCCTAAATGTACAAATTCATCAGCGACCAATCTAAAGAATATATAACGAACATAATCTTTATTTAAATCGCTTTTTTCGGCTATACTATTTATTACTGTACTAAGTGCCTGTACTAATACTATTAAGTCTACTCCATCACAAGAATAATTTACTTTGTTGTTTTCTGTAGTTATTTCTAGCGTAAAATTTTTCACTTTCGCCCCTCTCCTTTGTAATATTTTCAGCTAAAGATATACCGTTGTATACCTTACCAGTTTTTCTTGCTTGTTTAACCATTTCATTATAATTCATATTAATTCACAACTTTCTAACCATAATTTTAGTAATTTTGTACAAAATTCTTTAGACATACCATCAGATTTAACATGCCATTTACTTGAGCCTTGTTCTCTAAAGAAAATACACTCTCCCATGTTTTCAGTTGATATCCAACTAATGTTCAGCCATTGAGTCCCTAATCTATTTTTGCCTGTAGTCACATCGACTATAGTCAGCATATTCCCTACACCTTTCATACAAAAAATTAAGAGAAATTTCACCAGTCGGCTTCATAATATATAGAAAAATCATCAGAAATATAGCCTAAAGCATTGTTTAGTACTTCTAAATCATATTCTTTCCTATACTTTCTATACTCAAAATAATTAAATTCACTCCACCCCTTTTCTATATCATACACTAATTGCTCTAACTGCTGTTTTGATACTTTAGTGTAAACATCACATTGCGTACCAAAATAATGCTGTAAAACAGTATTTTTTCTCCAGTATCCTATTTCAGTAGCAGGAACGAAAATTTTATCTACTAATGGATCATTCCAATTGATTTTATCCTTTAATTTGTATACACCATTTTTAACTGCATACATATATTGAT
>Ga0247611_10003540_pt1 | contig 22981 bp, 16 predicted proteins | sample 177DNAGHGhighgp2_FD_192422 | JGI IMG/M metagenome (GOLD analysis project Ga0247611, IMG submission 192422) | Sheep rumen microbial communities from Palmerston North, Manawatu-Wanganui, New Zealand - 1770 DNA GHGhigh gp2 | ecosystem: Host-associated > Mammals > Digestive system > Stomach > Rumen... | reverse complement strand
ATTTATTTCATACAGACAGTTTTTTCTAAATTAGGAATGAGGAATGAGGGATTAGGAATTTATTTCATACAGACAGTTTTTTCTAAATTAGGAATGAGGAATGAGGGATTAGGAATTTATTTCATACAGACAGTTTTTTCTAAATTAGGAATGAGGAATGAGGGATTAGGAATTTATTTCATACAGATCATACAGACAGTTTTTTCTAAATTAGGAATGAGGAATGATGGATTAGGAATATATTTCATACAGACAGTTTTTTTCTAAATTAGGAATGAGGAATTAGAAATTAGGGATTTATTTCATGCACATGAATAACAAGATAATAAAACGAGCGAATTCTCTGATAAATCCACAAGTTAGAAGTTTTTCACATTATTAACATAGAAAATAGGTGTTATATTATTTTTTTTCACTAACTTTGAAACATAATATATACATAGGTGATTAAAACATGTAGCACATTGAAGTAATATATTTTAAGAATGTGGATTTTGGTATATTTTGTATTATTTATCACCTTAGCAATAATTATTCTGATTCATTCATTCAGATTTCAGTTCAAGATGCAAAAAAACAAAAACATATATAATGAATTACAAATGGAATTACGAATCACCGACCCCGGAGGAGCAATCGGCGGCGGCTAAGCTATCTTTGGAGCTTAATATAAGCCCTGTGATATGCTTGTTGCTATATCGTCGTGGAATCCGTACTGCTCAAGATGCTCGTAATTACTTCCGTCCTCAGCTTCACTCACTCCATGATCCCTTTTTGATGTTGGACATGGACAAGGCCGTTGACCGTTTGAATCAGGCAATGGGCAGGAAGGAGCGCATATTGATATATGGTGACTATGATGTAGACGGTTGTACAGCCGTTGCTTTGGTTTACCGCTATATCAGGCAGTATTACTCCAATATCGACTATTATATTCCCGATCGCAACGAGGAGGGTTATGGTGTGTCGAAGCAAGGAGTAGATTATGCTCACGAGACAGGTGTGTCTCTGATTATCATCTTGGATTGTGGTATCAAAGCCATAGATGAGATAGCCTATGCCAAACGTTTAGGTATAGACTTTATCATTTGCGACCATCATGTACCCGACGAGCAGTTACCGGATGCCGTTGCCATTCTCAATGCTAAGCGTCCAGACTCTACCTATCCATATAATGAATTGTCGGGTTGTGGTGTAGGTTTCAAGTTTATGCAAGCATTTTCGATTAGCAATGGTATTCCTTTCAACACCTTGATTCCGTTGTTGGACTTGGTTGTTGTCAGCATAGCTTCCGACATAGTTCCCATAATGGGTGAGAACCGCGTGTTAGCATATCATGGCCTTCGTCAGCTGAGCAGTAATCCCTGCGTTGGTCTTCAAGCCGTCATTGACCTTTGTGGCATGAGTGGTCGTGACATCACAATGAGTGACATCATTTTCAAGATTGGTCCCCGAATCAATGCATCCGGCAGAATTCAGAACGGCAAGGAGTCAGTGCGTTTGCTTGTAGAGCGTGACTATGAGAAAGCATTATCACAGGCTCGCTTAATCAACGAATATAACGAAGAGCGCAAGGAGCTGGACAAGCGAATGACCGAGGAAGCGAATATATTGATAGATTTGATGCCCGAGATGGCCGACAAGCGTTCGGTGGTGATTTATGAAGAAGACTGGCACAAGGGTGTTATAGGTATAATAGCTTCTCGTTTGACCGAGTTATACTATCGTCCTGCCGTCGTGTTGTGTCGTACAGGTGACATAGCTACAGGTTCAGCGCGCAGTGTAAGTGGATTTGATGTGTACAAAGCCATTCAGCATTGTTCTTCATTGCTTCAGAACTTTGGAGGTCATCCATACGCAGCCGGTTTATCGATGAAGGTGGAGAATGTAGAGAAATTCTCTGAGATGTTTGAGGAATACGTAAGTGAACACATTGATCCATCACAGACGATGGCCACCTTGAATATAGATGCCGACATTAGTTTAATGGAGATTAACCATCGTTTTTTCAGTGATTTGAAACGTATGCGTCCATTTGGTCCGGAGAATGAAAAGCCAGTGTTCAGCACTCGTCAGGTATATGATTACGGCACGAGCAAGGTAGTTGGCCGTGACCAAGAGCACATAAAGCTGGAATTGGTAGACAGTCATTCCAACCACATCATGAACGGCATTGCCTTCGGCCAGAGTTCACAGGCTCGTTATATAAAATCGAAGCGTGCATTTGACATAGCCTATACTATAGAAGACAACACCCACAAGAAAGGTGAGATTCAGCTTCAGATAGTTGATATACATACTAATTAAATTAGGAATGCGGAATTAGGAATGCGGAATTAGCAATCTGTAAGATGTATGGACAATTATTTAGAGGTATTGAAGAAATATTGGGGTTATGATTCTTTCCGTGGAATTCAGCGTGAGATAATTGAGTCTATAGGTTCAGGCAAAGACACGCTGGGTTTGATGCCTACGGGAGGAGGGAAGTCGGTATGTTTTCAGGTTCCGACTTTGGCTATGGGCGGTATGTGTATCGTAGTGACTCCTCTGATTGCGTTGATGAAAGACCAGGTTGCCCAGTTGCGTCTTCGCGACATCAAAGCCGAAGCCGTATATTCGGGTATGATGCGTTCAGAAATAGAGCGTGTGTTGGAGAATTGTGTTTTTGGTAATTTCAGTTTTCTATATGTATCTCCTGAGCGTTTGTCGAGTGAGTTGTTTCAGGCGAAGCTTCGCTTCATGAAAAACATCTGTATGATATGTGTAGACGAGGCTCACTGCATCTCTCAATGGGGTTATGATTTCCGTCCCTCCTATCTTCAGATATCTCGTTTGCGCAAGCTGATTCCCTATCATGTGCCTTTATTGGCATTGACCGCCACTGCAACTCCGCGGGTTATAGACGACATTCAGCATCAATTAGATTTTCCAGAGTCCAACGTATTCTCAATGAGTTTTGAGCGCAAGAATTTGGTATATGTTGTGCGCAATACAGAGAACAAGGAAGACGAGCTCATCCATATACTGAACAGCGTAAAAAATGGCAGTGCAATAGTTTACACTCGTTCACGTCGTTTGACGAGCGAGATTTCTCATCGTTTGAATGAGTGTGGAATCTTGAGTGAGAACTATCATGCCGGTTTGACAGAGGTGGAGCGTGACCTGCGTCAGCGGAACTGGACCCAGGACCGTTGCCGAGTGATGGTAGCGACGAATGCCTTCGGTATGGGTATCGACAAACCCGATGTTCGCCTTGTTATTCACTACAATCTTCCCGACTCCATCGAAGCCTATTTTCAGGAGGCTGGCCGTGCAGGCCGTGACGGCAAGCGTTCATATGCAGTTCTTCTTTACAACCCACAAGATCAGAGCAAGCTTCACCGTCGTATTCCCGAGACTTACCCCGACTTGGAGTATATAAAAGAGACTTACGACAAGATATGTTATTTTTTTGAGATAGGCATCGGTGAATCTCAAGGCAGGACTTATCAGTTCAGCATGGATAAGTTTTGCACTGCATTTCATCGTTTTCCAGTTCCCACCCAAAGTGCACTTCAGATATTGAGCAATGCCGGCTATATAGACTACCAGATGGAACACGACTTCAAATCGCGCGTCCGCTTTGTGCTAAGCAAAGAAGAGTTATACCGTCTTCATGAGGGTATTTCCCGACGTGAGACCATCATGAATACGATGTTGCGTACTTACCCGGGTTTATTTGCCGACTTCGTGTATGTTGATGAGATGCAGATGTCGCATATTACAGGTATCAGTGCGGAAACGATATATGAAGATTTGAAATATTTGGCTCAGTGTCGCATTATAGACTATATTCCTCGCAGCAATCTTCCCACTATCACATTTAATGTCGGTCGTGTGGATAGCGAAGACATGTATTTTCCTTCAAGCGTATATGCAGATCGGAAGGAAGATTACAAAAATCGCATAGAGCAAATGCTCCACTATGCTTCGAGTAGTGACAAGTGCCGCAGCCGGATGCTGCTTGAATATTTCGGCGAGAAAGATGCCCAAGACTGCGGCTACTGCGATGTATGCATAAATGAGAAGTCGGGCAAGATGAAGTCGGGTATTCATGCAAGCATTTATGATCAGATAAGGAACTTATTGATTGATGGTGAATGGCATAAGATACAAGAACTTAATTCTATTAATTCAAATAGGAGCAAACTTGACACTGTATTATCGGAAATGGCAGATGAAGAAGAGATTGAGATTAATTCCGCTTCGCTTAAATTAAAAATAAAAAATGGAAAATGAAAAGTTATTTTACAATAGAAGACAAGAAGAGAAAAGATGAAACGATAGTATTTGTAATGAGAAATTTATAATTTAAAAAAACTTATAAACGATGGGATTTCTAAAGAACTTATTCAGCGGTAAGGAGAGTACGGCTGAAGAAAAGGAGCAAAAACAAAAGGAGAATGACTTTGACGTATTGAAATATGATGGCATTCATGCGATGCGAATTGGTCGTTTTGCCTATGCCATTGCCTGCTTTACGCATGCATTAGACATCCATGAAGATGTAGAGACCAGAGAACATTTAGCTGCTGCCTACGTTCGAACCGACGATTTAGAATTAGCACTCGACGAGTTCAGCAAACTGATTGAGCTGGCTCCAGACAACATTCAGTATTCACTGAACAAAGCCAATCTTCTTTATGAGTTGGAAAAATATGAAGAATGTCGGGATTTGTGCAACAGTATGAGCGAAAATGGTGAAAAGCCAGCAGTGGCATCTTACATTTTGTCGCGCGTGGAATTAGCAGAAGGTAAGCTTGAATCAGCAGAAAAGAATGTAAATTCAGCCATTGAGAAAAGTGAAGAATTCGAGTCAGCCTGGTTGCTTCGTGCCGACATTCGTTATAAGCGTGAGGATTATTCAGGTGCGCTGAGTGATTTAGACCATTTGCTTAATGGAGGTCAAGAAAGCGATGAAGTATTGCTTCAGAAAGGCAAGGTTTTGGAAGCGATGGGCAATCAGGAAGATGCCATATTATATTATAATAATGTGTTAACTCAAAATCCGTTCATTATGGAAGCATACGCCAATCTGGCTTTGCTCCATATTAGATCAGGTAACTATGATAAAGCGTCGGAAGTGATATCCGACGGCTTGGAGCAAAACGGAGAAAGTTCATTGCTGATTGGTATTCGTGCCGCGTTGAAAGCCAGTCAAGGCGATTCAGAAGGTGCAGCATTAGACCGCCAGTTATCGGCAAAATACAAGAAAGCTGAAGAAGAACAAGAAGATGAGAATTATGATGTGGAGCGATCAGTAAAAGAACAGATGATGTCTACCAATCCACTGTTGTAAGTGTAGGAAACACACCATTTTCTGTTCGTTTATGTATAAATTATCATTTATTTCATAAAAAAAACGTCAATTTGTTTGTTTGAAAGCATAAAATAGCTAAATTTGCAATCGAAATTGATAGATTTCTTACAAAACAAATCAAATGAACAATTCTTGGAATGCATATTATTATTCTTACTTTTACTTTACCAGAAAGTAAAGCGGGATGTTGTATGCATACATAAACAAAGATATTTTTTTTAGTTCAGCATAAGAATCCCGCTCATTGAGTGGGATTTATTTTTATTATTAGAGATATGGGAACAAATGAAAAGCAAATTATACGTCCAGCCGATAGGATTTCGAATGTATCGGAATACTATTTCAGCCGGAAGTTGAAAGAAATTTCATTGATGAAGTCTGAAGGCAAGGATGTGATTAGTCTAGCAATTGGCAGTCCAGACATGCCGCCAAGTGATGAGGTAATAGAGGTTTTGTGCAACAATGCTCACAAGCCAGATGCTCATGGTTATCAGCCCACGATAGGTATTCCAGAGCTTCGTAATGCTATGTCGGGTTTTTACAAGCGTTGGTATGGTGTAGATTTGAATCCCAACAGTGAGATTCAGCCACTGATAGGTTCTAAAGAGGGGATTCTTCATGTGACATTAGCTTTTTGTAACGTAGGTGACAAGGTATTGGTTCCAAATCCAGGCTACCCCACTTACAGTGCTTTGAACAAGATCTTAGGCACAGAAATTGTGAATTATGATTTATTAGAAGAGAATGGTTGGGAGCCCGACTTCGACCAGCTGGAACGTATGGACTTGAGTGGTGTGAAGCTGATGTGGACCAATTATCCTCACATGCCAACAGGCGGCAGGGCAAGCATGTCGCTATATGAGCGTTTGGTAGGTTTTGCCCGTTGTCACAACATAGTGATTGTGAATGACAACCCATACAGTTTTATTTTGAACGAAGAAAAGCCATTAAGTATATTACAAGTAGATGGCGCCAAGGATTTGTGTATAGAATTCAATTCGATGTCTAAAAGTTATAATATGCCAGGTTGGCGCGTAGGTATGGTAGCCACCAACAGTACTTTTATCAATTGGATTCAGAAGATAAAGACCAATATCGACAGTGGTACATTCCGTCCGCTTCAGTTGGCAGCCGCTCATGCCTACGACAACAGCGACTCATGGCATCATGAGTTCAATGTGGAGGTATATAAACCCCGCAGGGCGATAGCAGAGAAGATTATGGAAACCTTAGGTTGTAGCTATGATCCAAATCAGACAGGCATGTTTTTATGGGGAAAGATTCCAGAGAGTTATAATGATGCAGAAGAACTAACCGAGAAGGTTCTTCATGAAGCCAATGTGTTTATCACACCAGGTTTTATCTTTGGCAGTAATGGAAAGCGATATATTAGGATATCTCTTTGTGCCAAGGAAGATAAGATGGAAGAAGCGCTTGAGCGTATTATTAAATTAGAAATGAGGAATTAGGAATTGGGAATGAGGAAATAGAGATAGTATAAATAGAAAATTAATAATTTGAAAAAAATACATATAAAAAAATGGAATTAACATTAGAGCCATTAAAATTAGAAGGCATAGACATGAGCCAGCGTCCATTCGTGATAGCAGGTCCATGCAGTGCAGAGAGCGAGGAGCAAGTGATGTCGACAGCCCATCAGTTGTCGGAAAACGGAATCAAGATATTTAGAGCAGGAGTTTGGAAGCCTCGCACGAAGCCCGGTTGCTTCGAGGGTCATGGTTCAAAAGCTTTGCCATGGATGCAGCGTGTTAAGGAAGAGACTGGAATGTTGACCGCCACAGAGGTAGCCACTCCGAAGCATGTTGAGCTCTGTTTGGAGAGTGGTATAGACATATTGTGGATTGGTGCTCGCACGACTGCAAATCCATTTGCTGTTCAAGATATAGCCGATGCCTTGAGGGGAGTAGACATACCTGTGTTGGTTAAGAATCCTGTAAATCCCGATATAGAGTTGTGGATTGGAGCATTGGAGCGTTTGAATGTATGCGGTGTGAAGCGTCTGGGCGTGATTCATCGTGGTTTTTCGAGTTATGATGCAAAAATATATCGCAACTTGCCAATGTGGCAAATACCAATAGAATTGAACCGTCGCATACCTCGTTTGCCAATAATTTGCGATCCAAGCCACATGGGTGGACGCAGGGATTTGGTAGCTCCACTCTGTCAGCAGGCCATGGACCTTGGCATGGAGGGCTTGATGGTAGAAAGTCATTGTAATCCAGATTCAGCCTGGAGTGATTCGAAACAGCAGGTTACTCCAGACATATTGAGCTACATACTTAATCTCCTTGTTATTCGCGACGAATCAGTAACAACCGAAAACATCAAGGAGCTTCGCAAGCTTATTGACAGTATCGATAACGAATTGATGGATTTGCTGGCAAAGCGTATGCGCGTGAGCCGCGAGATTGGTCAATATAAGAAAGAGCATGGAATGACGGTACTTCAGTCTAAACGTTATTCAGAGATTTTAGACAAGCGCGGTGCTCAAGGATCATTATGTGGCATAGGAGCAGAATGTGTTAGTACGATATTTGAGGCGATTCATGAAGAGAGCGTAAGGCAACAACTTGAGATAATAAATAACTGATGATTTGGCAGACGCATAAACAAGTAAACGAGTTGTTAGTTTTAAATATATTTAAACAAAGATGAAGAAGGACTGGCTATATTTCAGGAAATCCGACCGGAAGGTTTTAGTATTGCTGCTATCTGTATGTCTGGCTGTAGTGACAGTGCTTATTGTGTTTTTCAGTCAGAAATCGGATTCGGAGAAAAAGATAGAATTGCCAGAGCATTGGTGGGAGAAGAAGTAAATGAAAAAATATTTCATTTTAGGAGACGAGTATTAAATGAAAGATTATTTTAGGAGACGAACCATTGAAATATAAGATTTCATGGTTTAAGATTTACGATTAAAATCTTCAATGATTTACCAAATATATAATATATTATGAAGATATTGATATTGGGAGCAGGCAAGATGGGTAGTTTTTTCACTGACCTGCTAAGTTTTGAACATGAGGTGGGTGTATACGACATAGATGCAAAGCGTATGCGTTTTTTATACAATACGCAGCGTTTCACCAGCTTGGACGAGATAGATTCATTTCGTCCAGACCTGGTTATCAATGCAGTGAGCTTGAAATATACTCTTGACGTATTTCGTCAGGTAATTCCTCACCTCCCTAAGGAATATTGCATACTGAGTGATATAAGTTCAGTTAAAACTGGTTTCAAGGAATTTTACGAAGAAAGTGGTTTTCATTATGTCAGTACTCACCCCATGTTTGGTCCTACGTTTGCGAATTTAGGCAAGTTGGCAGATGAGAATGCAATTATCATCAATGAGGGCGACTATATGGGTCGTTGTTTTTTCAAGGATTTATATTCACGTCTGGGTCTTAACATCTTTGAATACACGTTTGACGAACACGACCAGACAGTGGCTTATTCATTATCCATTCCATTCATCTCTACGTTCGCGTTTGCCGCAGTGATGAAGCATCAAGATGCTCCAGGAACTACATTCAAGCGTCACATGAACATAGCAAAGGGAGTATTGAGTGAGGACGACACCCTTTTGAGGGAAATTCTTTTCAACCCCTATACAAAGGAGCAGGTAGAACAGATACGAACAGAGATGAAAGAATTGATTGAGATTATTGATACGAAAGACGAAGATAGGATGCAGAGATATTTGACTAAGATAAGGAAGAATATAAGATAATGGAATGAAAAATTATTTAGTTGACGATTAAACAACTATACGAGTATGTTGTATATGTTGACTATACTAAAATAAATGTTGAAGGATTATTTATGATATTGCCCCCCAGTTGATTTGTGATTTTCTTATATCTTTAAGGTGTTTCCATACGATGGCATAGTTTGGGTTTGTTTGATTTATGTCGTTGTCGACAATTTCCTGTGCCGCCTCTCTTGCCATCTGCAAGATGATTCCATCTTTGGCTAAGTTAGCAATTTTAAGGTCGAACGCCATTCCGCTTTGTTGTGTACCTTCGAGGTCTCCAGGTCCTCTAAGTTTGAGGTCTTGTTCAGCGATTTCAAATCCGTCGCTGGAATCTACCATTATTTGTATTCTTTTCTTTGTTTCAGCTGCTAGTTGATACTTAGTAACAAGAATGCAATAAGACTGGTCGGCTCCTCGCCCTACCCTTCCTCTTAATTGGTGGAGTTGGCTAAGTCCGAACCTCTCAGCATTTTCGATTACCATTACTGATGCATTCGGCACATTGACTCCTACTTCGATCACAGTTGTAGCGACCATTATCTGTGTTTCTCCCGATGCAAACAGTTGCATTTCAGCATCTTTTTCCGCCGGTTTCAGTTTTCCATGTACTTTTGACACTTTGCATTCAGGGAAAGCCTTGCATATATTGTCGTATCCTTCCTCAAGGTTTTTAAGGTCTATTTTCTCGCTTTCCTTAATAAGCGGATATACGAAATATATTTGTCTACCGAGATCGATTTCTTTTTGAATTCTTTTGTATAAGCTATTTCGATGGCTGTCAAACTGATGTATGGTTTGAATTGGTTTTCTTCCTGGAGGCAGTTCATCTATGACGCTCACGTCGAGGTCTCCATAAAGTGTCATAGCCAGTGTACGCGGTATAGGTGTAGCCGTCATCACAAGCACATGAGGAGCCACATCGTTTTTCATCCATAAGCGTGCTCTCTGTGCCACCCCAAATCGGTGTTGTTCATCGATAACGACCATTCCGAGTTTGCTAAACACCACATTATCTTCTATAACAGCATGTGTTCCAATCAGAATATTGATATCTCCCGAAGCCAGATCATTAAGTATTGTCGTTCTTTTTTTTCCTTTGACCGATCCTGTAAGCAATTCAGCTCTGACATTCATATCTCCGAGAAAATGTCGTATTGTCTGCAGATGTTGTTCGGCAAGAATTTCGGTAGGCGCCATTATGCATGCCTGGTGATGGTTTCCCACGGCAATGAGCATACACATAAGAGCAACGAGTGTCTTTCCGCTTCCTACATCTCCCTGTAGCAAGCGGTTCATTTGTTTTCCCGACTTCATATCATTTCTTACCTCTTTGATAACCCTCTTTTGAGCATTTGTCAGTTGGAAAGGTAGGTGGTTGTAATAGAATTCATTGAACTCTTTCCCTACGAGTGGCATTTCAATTCCATGTATTTTTCTTGAACGTTCCTTAGTATATTTAAGAATGTTCATCTGTACATAGAACAGTTCTTCAAACTTGAGTCTAGCCTGTGCTTTGCGCAATAATTCGGGTGATTTTGGAAAATGTATGTTGCGCATAGCCTCATCATACGATATGAAATTATATCGTTTTAATATGAAGTTAGGCAATGTTTCCGGCAATGGCTCAGTCATCATAGAGAAGACTTTTTCCATCAGTTTGGCAATGACATTAGATGTCATTCCCCTTTTCTTCATTTTCTCGGAAGTGTTGTAAGCTGGTCGGAAAGATGGTGGCAGATGCTTTGTCGGGGTGTTGTTGGCAGAATAGGTTACTGTTTGTTCATCGTCATCAAACAGTTGTTGCTGATAGTTGAGATACTGCACATTAGACATGTTCTCGCCCAAAATGTCAGCATCAGCCTTTTCCATTTCCGGGTGTGCCACATTAATTCTTCCTTTGAATAGCTGTGGTTTGCCGAACACTACATAGTTAGTTCTTGGAGATAATGACTGTATAATATATTTTGTAGCCCGGAACCAAACAAGGTCTATTACACCAGTTCCGTCAGAGAAATGTGCCACCAGTCGTTTAGTTCTTCCCTCTCCTATCTGGTCATAGGATAGTATTTGTCCAATGAGTTGGACATAAGGCATATTTCCGTTGATTTCTGAAATACGATAAAACTTTGTCCTGTCAACATATTTGTATGGATAATAAGCTATTAAGTCCCCGACGTTATATATATCGAGTTCTTTATTAAGAATGTCAGCCCTATTAGGTCCGACACCTTGAATATATTTTATATCCTGAGTTAAAAGCATTTATTAGTTGACAAGTAGAAAGTTGCCGAGTTGTTATTATTTTATTTGACGCGTTGATTATTGTTGATAAATTGTCTTGCCGTTTCGATGATTGTGTCGATTCCCCTGATTTCATCGTCTTTGTTTAGAGATGCATAGATATCAGGTTCTATACCAAATTCCGTATGTTGTTTGTTGGCATCGAGTAAAACGACTGCGGAGAATCTCACACCCCATCCGTTAGGCAATTCCTGATTAAACGGCAATCCGCTTCCACCTCCCGTTTTATCTCCTATGACAGTAACGTTTTTAAATTGTTTTACACATTGTATGAAATGGTTAGTAGCAGAAAAACACGCCCTATTTGTCAGTACCGCAACAGGTTTTTGCCATCTCACTCCTTTAGCTGGTTCAATGTAAGTAGGCTCTGGCTTTGAGAAGTCATTATGCTGTTTTCCTTTCTTATGTTGAAGATAGCCGATGAGATTTTTTTCGTTAGTAAATCTTGCCGCGAGTCGTTCACAATTGTCGAGGCTTCCACCTCCGTTATCTCTCACGTCGAGAATAATGCCATTACATCCTTTTAGGTAGTCGAACATAAGCGACAGATTTCCCTCTCCTATTCCACTGGCGAACGACTCGCATCTGACGTATCCAATATTATCTTTTAGAATACGGTATTTAAGAGACGATGCGAACATATAGTCATTTCCTTTTCCGAGATAGCTTTCTATAAGTGTTTCGCTATAGTTTCTTTCATAGTCCTCATAGTATGACCAGTTTCTTCCGATATCGTGTGTGGCAATGAGATTGACATGTCCGTCGCGCAGTTCTCCAATCATATTACACAGGACCTCGAAAAGCTGATATGTTGTCATATTATTGGTAATCATCGCAGCATATCTGTCATGTATTTCGTTCCAATCCACTCCGATAGTTTGTTTTTTATAGTCGAAGAAGCAATAATGTTGATCCATAATTTGCCAAAGAGCCTCAAAATTGCCCATATTGCTGTCAGAAGAAGTGATTTCTTCTTTCACACATGATGAAAGAAGGAGAAAGGCAAATAATATGGATATATATTTTCTCATTTCAGAAGAATCAGAGTCGTTTGAAAAATTTTGTTAAACCAATCATGAAAGTGTTGGTATATGAATGATATCTGAGATTGTTGAACTTGCTCTGCATGAAATATCCAAGGTATGATATCTTCATTCTTGTTTGTGAAGTTTTTTTCAATGGTATGTCAATTGACAGATGTTGCCTTATAGATGGCATATTAACAAAGTTGGCAAAGATGATATTATGGTCGCTATTCCCTTTATCGAAAATTTCATAGTAAGACTGTCCATAATTAGGTGAGAAAGCAAGTCCAGCCATTGGCCATATAATTTGATAATTGAGCGTCATGTTTTTCTTAAACAAAAGGAAATTCCATTTAGCTCTGGCAGTAAGGTCAATCATGATGTCGGCTTTAGCCTGAGCGGGGTTGTTTCCATTTCGTTCGTTGTAGACAGCGCCTACGTAAGCAGAAATCATTGGCCCGGCGCTTAAACTAAGAGAAGATTTTTGGAACTGCCATTGTTTTAAATCCTTAGTCCATCCCATTGCAAATCTTACTCCTCCAGCATATTCATTCACATTGCCAGCAAGATTGTCGAGAACAGATGCATCAATATCAAGAAGAGTCTGAAAATTGAGTTTCTCTATTCCGAATGTTTTTACTTTACGTTCAGTATTCCACAGAAAGTGGATATTAGAGCCTTTATATGAGAAAGGTGAAAGGTATGTGTCTAGGACATTAGCAGTTCCAGTTCCAAAACTTATACAGTGTTGAGTCTGTGCTTTGGCCGTCGATAAGCATGTCGCGACAAACAATGCCATAATCAAACTATTCCATCCTCTCTTGAACATAATTATGTTATTATCATTTGTCAGAACAATCTGAGTTGTCCAGTCAGTTCATCGCGTATTTCATCATCTGAGGGTTCCTGATTAGCAATGCCGTTCTCCGCATCATCTTCATTTGCTGATGCATTATTGTCATCATCGTCGACATCCGCATCCAGGTCTTCACCATTTTCCTCATCTTCTTGAGGTTCGGGGAATCGTGTAGGTTCAAGTTCAGTAACTTCGTTGAGGTTATATGTTGTCAATCGTTTTCCCTTTGCTTTGAATCCCTTTACAGCAATAAATTCCTCAGCATCAATTTCGACAGGTCCTCTAAACGTGTCAGGCTCATCGAACGTCATTTCTATACGAGGATACACCTCATCAGAAAGGAGTAAGAGTCGTGATTCAGCGTTGGTACCTACGAAGTTTTGCACCTTATTTGTTGCTTCCATGAGGAATCTCTTGATATATGGATAGTTCTCGTTGTCGGCATCTATAAGTACAGCAGTCCACACTTTATCAGGGTCGTACTTTTCGATTTTGAGCATATCCTTCTCATAGTGGTTGTTGATATCAAAGTCGGTTAGATAAAAGTCTCCGTTTTTCATTACAACAAGAATGCGGTCGTCGTTATGGAATTCACCAAGGAACATACCCTGTTCATCGTAGTTGATACGTTGTACATCTTGGTCGAACCACACCTTACGTCCTCCCAGTGTAGACTTTCCGTGTGACTTCAGTTGAATTCTGTATACGTCGTGCTTTGTAAGTTGGTTTCCTCTAGCCGCCCTACCCTTGATAGCAATTTCACTGAAATCCTTTTCGAACACGAGGCGTTTGAGTTTTTCTTTTGGCTTAAGTGTTATTTTAATTACCTCCGCCTCACCGTTGTAGTTAGCAGTGAGGTATGTTATTCTGGACTTCGGCGTTCCCATTGTGACATCGTATTCCTTATCACGTGTAAGAGTCGGCACATTGAAACGCTTGATATATGTTACCCCCGATTTTCCATCTTTGTAGCAAACATTGAATATAGTCCGTTTGTCGCCTTTTTTAAACACAGCGACGTGTATGATTTCCGCTTTCCGTTTTTCGTTTCTGCTTTTCTCTGTTTCCCCTATGAACACTTTATCAGTGACTTTGATTATTTTATATGTACCATCACGATAGAAAAGGATGATATCATCGATATCGGAGCAGTTGCATACAAATTCGTCTTTCTTTAGAGCCGTCCCGATGAATCCTTCCGCTCTGTTGATGAATAGTTTTTGGTTAGCTTCAGCCACTTTAGATGCGACTATAGTATCGAAAGAACGAATTTCTGTGAGTCTTGGGTGTTCGGCTCCATATTTTTTCTTGAGGAAAAGGAACCACTGAGCGGTTACCTCAACGAGGTTGTTAAGATCTCGATCAATGTCTTCTATTTCCGCTTTGATACGCGCGAGTAGTTGGTCAGCCTTATCCTTGTTGAACTTAAGGATACGAGCCATTTTAATTTCCATGAGTCGGAGTATGTCATCCTTAGTTACTTCTCTGATAAGCTGTGGATAAAACGGTGTGAGTCGTTCGTCGACGTACTCACATGCAGCGTCCATGTTCTTGGCATTTTCAAATTCCCTTGCTTTATATATTCTTTCTTCGATAAAGATTTTTTCGAGCGAAAGGAAGTGGAATTGTTCGAGGAGTTCGTTTTTCCTTATTTCGAGTTCTTGTCTTATGAGGTCTTTAGTGTTGTCTACAGAACGTTTTAGTACTTCACTTACGGTGATGAACTGAGGTTTTCTGTCATCGATAACGCAGCAATTGGGCGAAATATTAATTTCGCAGTCGGTGAAAGCATATAGAGCATCGATAGTTTTGTCGGATGATGTTCCCGGCATGAGATGAATAAGAATTTCGACACCTGCCGAAGTCATATCTTCCACTTTTTTCACCTTGATTTTTCCTTTTTCAGCCGCTTTGAGTATAGAATCGATGAACTGGCTTGGATGTTGTGGTGAGCCAGTTGTTTTTCCAAAAGGTATTTCTGTGATTGCAAGTGTCTTTGCATCGCGTTTTTCGATTTTCGCCCTTACCTTTACAGATCCACCTCTGAGTCCATCATTGTATTTGCTTACATCGATGCTTCCACCGGTAGGGAAATCGGGATATAGCTGAAATTCCTCATTGTGTAGATATGATATTGCCGCATCACAAATTTCATTGAAGTTATGCGGCAGGATTTTGCAAGACAATCCCACAGCTATACCCTCAGCCCCTTGTGATAGGAGCAGGGGGAATTTAACTGGCAGTGATATAGGTTCTTTGTTTCTCCCGTCGTATGATAGTTTCCACTGTGTAGTTTTAGGATTGAACACCACGTCGAGAGCGAATTTCGACAATCTGGCTTCGATGTAACGTCCAGCAGCGGCATCATCACCCGTGAGTATGTTACCCCAGTTTCCTTGGCAGTCGATGAGGAGTTCTTTTTGCCCCATTTGCACTAATGCGTCTTTTATCGATGCGTCGCCATGCGGATGGAACTGCATGGTATGTCCAACGATATTTGCAACCTTGTTGTATTTACCATCGTCCATTCTTTTCATTGAATGGAGGATGCGTCGTTGTACAGGCTTCAGACCGTCCATAATGTGTGGTACGGCTCTTTCGAGTATTACGTATGAGGCATAATCCAGGAACCAGTTCTGATACATCCCGCTGAGATGATGAGTGATAGAATCCTTCATCCTTTCGGGATTATAGTCGGACTTAGGAGGTAGTCCTTTATTATTGTTTTCTTCTGTAGTTTCGGGTATTATTTCTTCGTTTTCAAGAATGTTGTCGTTAATATCCTCGCTCATGTTGTATTAGTATGATATTGTATAGTTATATGTACATAGTTATTTGCAAATATACGAAAAAAAAATCAAGATTTGCAATTCCTATTTCATAATCTTTTCCACACAACATCTTTAACATTGTTATCCATGTTAAGCTTACGAGCCAGGACGAAGAAATAATCGCTAAGTCTGTTGATGTAGGCCACGACATTGTCATCTACACAAACACCTTCTTCAATAAGACGAAGAATTTCTCTTTCAGTTCTTCTGCATATAGTTCTGCAGATGTGAGAATGAGCAGCAGCTTGAGAACCTCCAGGGAGGATAAAGAGTCGTAATGGGGGTAGAAGTTCTTGCAGACGGTCGATTTCTTTTTCCACGGCCTGCACCATATCAGGAGTAACGATATTGCCTTGTCGGATTTCTCGTTGTGAGTTATCCGTAGCGAGATACCCCCCTATAATGAATAGTTTAGTCTGAACGTCTGTAAGAAATTTCACATCTTGATTATCTGTGGCATAAGTAATTAATAGTCCGACAAAAGAATTAAGTTCATCAACCGTTCCATAGCTTTCAAGCCGTTGGCAGCATTTGCTTACTCTTTGTCCTCCAACGAGTGACGTTTGCCCTTTATCGCCAGTTTTTGTGTAAACTTTCATGAGATTGGATTTATGAAAAATATAGTTGTTTATATACATTGCAAAAATAGCACAAATTAGCATGATAAACAAATAAAGGGAGTAAATATATATTTAAAATGGAACAAAAGTATTAAATTTGCAGTAGTTAAGTAATGAGAAAAAAATAAGTTGCCTCAGTTTGTTCATATTTTGGAGATGTTTTTGTTTCTTTTAGAAGGAGTGATCGGGCATCATGACTGAGAAAAGGAGCAAAAACAGCCCAAAAGATGAAGGAAACACCACTAATTTGTACATATCAAAATGAGGTATGTTATTTTTTTATCGTTACTAAATATTATTATTTGAATGAGGAATTAGAAATTATTAAATAGGAATCATTTTAAGGAGATAAGAAAAATGATATAATAAAAAATGATATTGAAAATGAGATATTTTGCATTATATATATTACTGATTATATGGAGTTTGCAATTACATGGACAAGACATGATTGCAGACATGCCAGAACCATTATTAAGTTCAGATGCCTGGGTATTTGAGGGAACAGTGGTTAAGCAGGATGAGAGTTATACAGACAGTGTTCGGCTTTATGTATATGACTTGTTAGAGCCAGAAGGCAGGACGCTTTATAGTCAGCTTGACTCTGCCGGTTATTTTAGATTCAGCTATCAGAGTGGCAGCAGTGTGGCAGCAAGTTTTTACCATGGAAGCAAATATGAGGGTTACCTTCTTCTTGAGCCAGGCGAAACGAGTTCGTTGACTCTTGATGAGCGTAAGAAGTCAGCTGAATGGCGTTGGCAGTTTGGCGGTGCTCATGCAGAATGGAACAACGACATGAACATGCTTTCTGACAGTACTCGATTTTACAGTCTTTACAGGCAGGTGACCGGTCAGTGGCGTCGTTATACAGAGAGTGAAGATGAATTTTTATTTAAGGAGACTGTAGCTCCCATGCAACAGGATTTGGAAGAACGAATATGGTCGTCGAGTTCGAGTGATGAGGTAAAGAGTTTCAATTATTTAGCCAGCAAACTATATTATTTAGAGCTTTTAAGTGGTTATGCCATGACTTTGAATCAGATGAGCATTCAGCGTGGTATGGACAGAAGTGTAAGCAGTGTATTTTATCGAGATGCAGTAAAGGAAAACATCCTTCAATACAATGCCTTGCTCTACAGTCCTATGGGAAATCATCTGAAGCGCTACTCCACTCTATGTAACGAGCAGCGAGGCTCTCATTTCAGCTATCCGAAATTTTTGGACAAGGTGGATTACGGAATTAAAGGCTTGCAATTGATTCACGATAAGAAGCTATTGACAGAGCGTCAGCTCAATGCCATCAATCAGCGTTTGCCAGAATTATACGATATGATATTATCTCGTAACAACTACCTGCGTGAGAGTCAGTTGGAAGCGATGCGCAATCCGATGTATCATATCCGTTACATAGACGAAGAATCCAAAGGTAAAGACGTATATTTTGACCTGATAGACCAATACAAAGACAAGATAGTACTGATAGACCTGTGGGCTACATGGTGTATGCCTTGCCGTGTGGCAATGGAAAATATGAAGCCACTGAAGGAGGCGTATAAAGACTCCATTTCATTTGTTTACGTGACAGGGGAGACGTCTTCAGAGGACACATGGCGTCAGCTGATTCCCGACATTAAGGGTGAGCATTTTTTTCTAACCGACAAGCAATGGAAAGATCTTTGCAAGCACGTGAAAGTGAAGTCGATTCCCTCTTATTTACTTATAGACTGGGAGGGCTTGATAGTGAAACAATACACAGGTTATCCAGGTGTTGATACTTTGGAAAAGGAGATTGAAAAATTATTGGCTGAACGTAGGAAGTTGTCTTCTCCACTTGAAAAATCCGACGAAGGCAATGATGACGTAGAGGGCATAGAGTGATGCCTTGAATGGTATTCCCTTATAGAAATAGAGTACCGATGTGACTACATCTACAGCAATCCATATAAACCACTGTTCGAGGTATTTATGCGCCAGCGCCCATATTCCGAGCAGGCTCAGTGCCGTGGTGAAGCTGTCGGCAACTGGCACGTTGGAATCTGTGAATGTGACCAGTAAATAGTATATAGCTCCCCATAATGCCAGAGTGATGACAGTCCATGGCATGATTAGTTTTTTAGGGAATCTGGTGATTTTAAGGTTTTTGCCTTCCTCCGCGTTTTGTTCCATCCATATGTCTGGATCGTCGTCGGGTGTTATTACGGTGCTTTTATGTTTTTTTTTCTTTTTGTTTTTCAACCACTTGAAGCCATATTTCCATGTCAGGAATCCATAGATGGTCATAATGAGATAATAGATCTCCATTCCACAGTCGGCATAGAGTCCACTTTGATAATAGAGTACGAGTCCTAATGCTTGCATTAGTCCTCCTACCAGCCACATCCACAAGCTCCCCCGGACTTCAAGCAAGATGTATAGAAGTCCGAGGGCAGTTGTGGTTATGTCGAGTATGGTTTTCATTAATGAGGAATGAGGAATGAGGAATGAGGAATTTTTCTATGTGACATGGGTAGAGGTGTAATATAGGAATTAGAAGTCGATAGATAGGTGAGCCATGAAATGTGTTGGTGCTTGTGCAGAGAAAGTGGCCCATGCCCATCCACCGTTGTATGCCTCTACCGCTCCGGTATTTTGGTTTTGTCGGAAATTCATGGAACAAGATCCGTTGCTCTCGTACTTATCATTGAAAAGATTGTAGATGGTAACACCGATTGTACAATTTTTGATACCCTTATATTTGAAAGAATAAGAGAGGTCGAAATCAGTAGTAAAAATTTCGTCGAGCATAGCATTAGTAGTCGTTCCGTCGTCTTCGAGATACGCTTTGAATCCTGAGTTTGTCATATACTGTTCGCTGATATACTTCGTGAATAGCATAGCTTTGAATCCTTTCCATTCATAAGTGATACCATTGTTGAGTATGAAGTTAGGTGAGTAAGCAAGCGGAGTTTCTCCCACATTAGCATAACCCTGGCTCCAGTCGGGGTTTATTACAGTTACCTCCATATTCTTAGCTCTGTTTCGGCTCCACGTAGCATTAGCGAACCATGTCAAGTTGTCGATAGGCTGCCATAGTGCTCCCAGTTCCACTCCCATACGATAAGAGTCTTTGATATTACGTGCTACCATCTCCCCATTTGCGTCTTGGGCTCCAGTAAGAACGAACTGGTTATCGTATTTCATATAATAGAAATTGACTCCTGCCTGCAGTTTTTCTGATTCGTATTTATATCCAAATTCGAGGTCGTTGAGTCGTTCACGCTGAGGCACTACCTGGTCGACCTCGCTCATCATATCTTCGAAGTCGTTTCGTGTCGGTTCTTTATGTGCTATAGCATAAGAAGCGTATGCAGTGTGTCCCTTTGCAGGATTATATGTAATACCAAACTTAGGATTGAAGAAATCATACTTTCGGTACATACGGAATGGTATCTGCGTCTCGTTATCGTCGAATTCCTGTGATGAGCCCACCATTTCGTAATAAACGTGGCGATATTGCATATCCGCCATTATGTTGAAATTATGAAAGAGTTCATAGGTTAGTTTCTCATATAAGTTCCAGTCGGTTTTCTTAGCCGAGTTGTCGTAGTAGCGATGGTCGGGATTGATATTTCCGCTGAACTGTCTGACCCACACGAGCTGTCCGAAGTGGTCGCCCTTATACTGATTCCATCCACCACCCAATATGCTGTTGAGTCCTTTATGGTTGTTGTAGTTGGCGCTAAATACGAGTCCATAGAAGTCGTTTTCCATTCTTTTCTGTCGTATGAGGTCGCTTTTAGTTCCGAGGTCGGATGTTATATGATATTTATATAGTTTTTGTTTGTCCTTATATTGTTCATAGTAGCCATTGCCATGCGTATAGTGGAGTGCTGCGTTGAAGAAGAAATCGGTGTTAACATACTGGTTCCAGAGCAGTTGGTAGTGTTGCTGGTGGTAGTTGTCAGTTTGGTTTTTATAAAATGCCATATTACCATCGGCATCAGTATATTTGCCACTAGGATTGAAAGTACGTCCATATTTAGCCATGTCGGCTTTGGAAGCATAATCCCATGCGTGGTATGTCTGTTCTGTTCCGTTGAAAGTTATGAGTTTCACCACTGTATTGTCATCCATATATCCCCCCTGCAGGAAATATGAGTTGAGTTTCGAGAATGCTCTATCGACATATCCATCGCTTCCGATATTTGATAGCCTTCCCTGAAGAGCCCAATGTTCGTTGATAGTTCCTGTAGAGAATCTGGCGGTTTCCTTATGAGTTCCATATGAGCCACCTGAAAAGTCGAATCCAGCATAAGGTTTTGCTCCCAGTGGAATTGTCTGCATATTGAGAGTTGCTCCGAATGCTCCTGCACCATTAGTAGATGTTCCAACTCCTCTCTGTAGTTGCAGTGACTGTACGCTGGATGCGAAGTCTCCAAGGTTTACCCAATAGAGTTGTGAGCTCTCAGAGTCGTTGAGTGGTATTCCATTAGCTGTCACGTTGATACGAGTAGGGTCTGTACCACGTACATGTAGTCCGGAATATCCAACTCCCATTCCGGCATCAGATGACGTTGTGACGGACGGCATCATGTTGAGCAGGAACGGGATGTCTTTTCCGTGGTTGATTTGTCGAATTACTTCGTGGTCGATATCTGTATAAGCGACCGGTGTTTTGCTGGAAGCACGAGTAGCCACGACCTGCACCTCTTGCAGGTCATACTCAAGCGAATCTTGTTCCTGTGCAAAAGCATTGAAATCACATAGCGACAATGCTATGACTGGCAATAATAATTTTTTCATTTTTTCCTTTATTATTAAATACAACAATAAAGGGGCTTTTCGATCATGTCCCTACGTCGGCATTACCCGCATCAGGTTATAAGGGTATAATCTCAGCGTTTTTTTATTTTAGTTGACAAGTAGACAAGTAAACGAGTAGTTTACTCCATCTATATCAACCATAAAAAAAGCACCCCTAACTTGCATGTTTTGCAAATCGATTGCAAAGTTACGAAAGTAAATTTAAATTAAAAAATATAAATTAGAAATTTAATTTCAAATATAGATTACGTGTAAATATAATAGATATAATATAGAACAAACTATCTAAAACACATAAGAATTAAAAAGATTTAACAAGCTATTAGTTAAACAATTGAAACAAATACATATGAAATAAATGAAAAAATGAATGAATAATTTTAAGAGACAACTCAATATTTTTACAATAAAATTTGGTGGATTGTTAAAATAGACTTATATTTGTATTTAAGTACAGTACTCAAAAGCGTGGCTTCATCTTACGTTTTTGCGGATGTGGTTTATTGCGCAGCAAATCTTGTTATGCCAATGGGCTGGAAATGCATGGCAGATTTCTCGGCACTAAACTATCCCATATGCTCATTTTCCTTTTCCCTTCTTTCAAAGATTTGCGACTTTAGGCTGTCGGCGATGTTCTCGCCCTAAAATAGATGCGATGTCTTGTCATTCAAGCAACGAAGCCACAGGAGCCTCAGAAATGCCCCAATTCGCGGTTTCGCCATCCCAGAGGTGTGACTACCCACGAAAGGATTTTGAAGTGCCCTGAAATCATTTCTGAGCTTCAACGAGAGGCTTATGGGCTGGCAAGGCAATCCGTCCACACCTGTATAGTCATTTTTCAAACCTACGGGCACTGGGCTTGCCTATGTGCCATATTTTTACAGTATCGGGAAGCTCACTACCCGTTCCGATTTTCATCGGACGGTGAATTGATCACATAAATCTGCAAGCAGAGGTCACGAAATCTGGCATGAAGTAGTTCTCACACATGGTCGGCGATGAATGGCAGCAATAAATCTCTGGCAATTATATCCAGTCAGTCTAATCGGCTTGCCGATGCCACTTTTTCAAAGTCATGGGAAGCCTAATACCCCTGCCTTCATTCGAGGCCCGGGAGACTGACCAGATAAAATTGCAAGCAATGGGGTTTGTAGTGACTTTGAAAACCCTTCGAGCGACAGTCATCCTCACGAATGGAACCAGGTGGCACGTTGCCATTACTACATCTACTTTTCCATACTTCAGATGAGCTTGCTCCGCGCAGCAGAATTTGCGTTTCCGAACCGAGTTAATTTCTGTTAACTCTTATTAGGCTAAGCGTTTTTTCAAAACGCCGTTAGACGCAAGCGTCCCCAAACGTTAAATTTCGCAGCAGTTTCGTGAGGTTCCAGAAATCCGCTTCCGACACGCC
>Ga0247611_10003539_pt1 | contig 22983 bp, 24 predicted proteins | sample 177DNAGHGhighgp2_FD_192422 | JGI IMG/M metagenome (GOLD analysis project Ga0247611, IMG submission 192422) | Sheep rumen microbial communities from Palmerston North, Manawatu-Wanganui, New Zealand - 1770 DNA GHGhigh gp2 | ecosystem: Host-associated > Mammals > Digestive system > Stomach > Rumen... | reverse complement strand
CAAGGCACAGGCCGAGAAGGCCAAGGCAGCGGCAACAATAGTTCAGTCAATGACTCCAAAGGTAGAGGTAAAGGATGAAGCTAGCGTTTCAACGTAGATTTCTTGACGACGACGGCAACCCGCTGAACGCTGGGCGTATCACTTTGTACGCCCACGACAGCCAGACGCCGCTCACTGTCTATTCCCTTGTCGGCGAGGAGTACTCCCCAGCCGCTAACCCGATGTTGACTTCCAATGACGGGCGCATCGACACCGTTTTCTACGAGAGCGGCATCATCGATGTCAAGGTCGAGAAGAACAACAACGACGGCACCTTTGAACTCCTTGACACGTTCGAGGAAGGCCTTGACGTTGGCAAGACGGGCACTACCGACACCCAGGTTGACACCATCGAGGAACTGAGAAACGTTGACCCGAAAATGGGCACCGTGACTGTCGTTGGATACTACGAGCGTGGCGACTCGCCTGTCCGTATGTACTTCTGGGACGAGAACAGCACCAACACGATTGACGGCGGTTATGTAATCGGAAGCGAAGTGAGCGACACGGGCCGCTGGATTCTCATATGGGACGACGAGATTCTTCCTTGTAATGTCTACGGAGTATTCCCTGGACAGTACGAGGAGAACATCAGCCAGTTCCTTGGCTTCCCGAATACGGTCAGCACGAAGGCCATTGCGACGGCAAGGATTTGCAGATTCATTCCTGGCACGTACGTGACAGAGCAGACGTACTACACGACAAAGAACCTTTACTTCGACGAGGGTGCCAAGTTCGTCACTGGCAGTTTCAGCTGCAACACGGTAATCATACCGAGCAACACGGACTATGTGGCAAACTTCGACTGCAACGGGCACCAGAAGGAAATTCACAGTTCATGGTTCAGGACGGCCAGGGAATTCCTGCTATGCAAGTCCGAACGATACGTGATTGATGCTACGAACCATTTCGTGAACAGCACGATTAACGGAAAGTACACAATCGCAAATGCCGAGCTTGAATTCCACGCTAGGCTCCCTATTACTTACACTGGCGACAACACGAGAATCACGTTCAGCCGCTGCGAGTTGCAGGGAAGCGGCATGTTCAATACTACTGACCTGCTGTCTTTCGCATACACCGAAATTCACGACAAGTGGTGGCTTAACCCAGCAGATATCGACTGGGTGGCAAAGGTTCAGGCAAGGACTACTTCCATTAACAGGCTCCTGCTTTCCAACTTCACGTCACCGCTGTCCTATGTGAATGCAATCAAGGCCGATGGCCAGACAAAGCTTGACCTTGCTGGACGCTACATCAGTTCCCTTGATGCAAACGGATTCACCGATATCCTGAACGTGGACTGCAACACCTTCTACTTCAACACATCGGGAACGACAGTAAACATCAGAAACGTAAAGGCGAACACTACAACCCTCAGTGGCAACAATTTCGACATCTGGAACTCCAACCTAGACAACTGCTCCCTCAACTGCCAGCTAGCTAGCTTCTATGATTCAAGGGTTCACCTTCCGTTTGCTCCTAACTTCGGTGCAGTATGGTTCCACCGCTGCACAGTCGATGGTGGCACACCGTGGACTTGCAAGGGCCAGGTCATCGTAGAGGGTGGCACCTTCAATGCAAGCATCAACTATGTAACGGACAACGACAATACGCATTATCCTGTCGAGTTCAACAATGTTGTGTTCGGTGCTAACAACACCCTGCAATTGAAGAACCTTAGCATGATTGGCTGCACCACGAGCAACAACACTATCAAGCTGTTCACGTACAAGGATAATGACCATTATGTTCTCCGCTGCAACCTCGAAGGGAACCTGTTCCATAACAACAACCCAATCGAGTTCACGAGGATTGACGAGATTGATGGAAGGTGGCAGGAAGACGTTTACGACGTTGTCCTTAACTGGAACATCGTGAACAACATGTTCACTGGCAACAACGAAGGCCTTCGCATGCGCTACTGGCAGAAGCGTACTGGTTCCTACTATGGCCGTACCTTTGTTAGCCCGCAGCAGAACGTGCATAGCGTTGTTTACACTGGCAACATGGGCAACTGCCCTGCAGAAACAGTGCGTGGCCTGATGGTTGCTGACAACACTGCCTACACCCGTCAGGAAATCCAGGAAGACACTTATGTATACAAGTACACTGGCGTCAACAAGCGTGTCATGCCGTCCATGAGCGGTGGCACTACCGTATGGTGGTCCCAGAAGTCCATCAAGGGTGACGAGACTTTGTTGAAGTGGTATAGTTGGGTGAACAGCCCGTACAACTCGCTTACATACGATGTCTTTGTCCAGACTACGTGGTTCCTTTATCACAGTGCCTACGATGACGCCATCAATGACGGCGACTTCTTCCGTATGACGCTACTGACGTTCGGTGACTACATAAGGATTGTACAGCGTGGAGACGGAGACCGCAACACTGGCGTGGTTGCAAAGATGGTATAACGGCGTATTTTTAGACGAGGAATTGATATGGCATTTGCTTATTTATTTGACCCCGTTAAGCAGTTTGTCTCCCGCAACGGAATCCCGCTTGCGGGCGGCTTTCTTAATGTTTTCGTCGGGGAAAGCCAGGAACCTGCTGCGACTTTCAGCGACCCTGAGGGTCAGGTAAGGAACCCGCAGAACATTCCAATCGACTCGGCTGGCCGTGCCCTTGGCGTGTTCGTTGACGACACCAAGCTTTACACATTGAAGGCATACAACGCTGGCGGCATGTTGCAGTTCAGCATCTACCCTGTCTCCCCTGGAAAGGGCGGTGGCGGCAGTGGAACCAGCTATTACTACCCTGGCGACGAGTACATCTTCATCGACCAGGACGCACGTGAAATCAGCCTGCACAACTTGAAGCCAATCCGTGGTGACGAAGAGACCATCCACATGTACGACAGCGATGGCGCCGTCATCATCAGTGTAAACCCTGACCTCATAGGTAATGAAACGCATGTGGCCGCAGGTGAGCACACTTCCGTTGACTTCGACAGCGACAGCAACACCTATACGGTGAACTCGAACTATTCTGGTTCTGACACGGTCGGCATCGACTCCGACGGTGTAATCTCTGGCAAGTACAGGGGCGGCTACGGCATCAACGTGAACGGCAATGTCATTTCAAAGACGGGCCACAAGCTCATTGCGACGAACAATGTAAGCTACACTTACTGCAAGGTGTTTGACTTCACATGGCAGTACATCTACGGTCGTGGACAGACTGTCTTCACGGCTACGCACTACGGTGGCGACTACGTCACATTCGCAGTTTCCCTAATGAGGGCAATAAATACTGGGTACACCGTCGCTTGGCCGTACGTTGTTTCCGCTAGCCCTTACATGGCGACAGGCAATGGCTTTGTCGAGCGTCTTGAAATCAGAGAGGTTGGAAACCGAATTGTTGGCTACCTCAAATTGAAGAATTTCAGTCAGAACCACTTCTGGCTTGACTGGGAAGGCGCCTCCGATGCAGGTATCGTTTCCTTCACCCCGCAGTTGACGAACAGCCCAGAAGGTGAAATCGCATGGACACGCACTGTGGACAAGGACGACGTATTCTATTCGCAGTATGATGCCGACCGTATCTTCCAGAAGAAGCTTACAGCTGGCCGTAATATTACGATAGATTCCGACAATGTCATTTCTGCGGAAGACGGTGACAGCAACGTGTTCATAGCCGAGTACGGAACGACGACCTATGCGGAAGTCGAGAACGCACTTAGCTTTGGCAAGATAGTCAGCATGAGGCGTGAGGAAAGCCCAGAGGAAATCCTAGGCGCCCAGTATGGCGGCTATTTTGTCTACCCTGACGTGAACGAGTATTACTTCTTTGCGTTGGGCCAGGGCGGTCAGAAGAAGATTTACAGGCTGAACAGTGCCGACGAGTGGAGCACATTTTCTCCCGACGAGCTGTCTGGAAAAGTCTTCATTGCCGTCTACAACAGCACCTTGTTCAATGAAATCAAGAGTGCCATCGACCAGGGCAAGTATGTCGTAGCAAAGCAAGGGTCTAGCTATTACGTGCTAAACCATTACTTCGACTCTCGTATAGTCTTCATGGGCAAGCTGTCCCTTACGGCTAACGTTGACAACTTCATCGAAGTGGATTCGGACAACGTATGGACAAGCACTACTGCAGCACTTCCAGTGACATCGTTCACGGCACATGGCACTGTGACGGCAACGGACACCTACAACGACGTAGGACATACAAATTCGTTCGCAGTAGGGCAGAAGGGAACCCATGGCGGAGTACTTGACATCGGTGTAAAGATTGGCACAAGTGGATGGAATGGTGATTACAAGGTATTCACAAGAACCTACCATAATTCAAGTTCTTCATCTGCGCCAGCAAGCGGAACAACTTCGTTCAGCACGGTGACACTTGGCAGCAACTACGTAAGCCTCGCTTCCGTGAGCCAGTACCTGTTGATGACTGGAGTACAGTGGACTTGCATTATCGACCTTGCTTACAGTGCATCTCCTGGCCGTTCACTCAGGCTTACCTTGTCTGGAATAGGCTCTACGGACATCACATACTTTGCGGAGGAAATCAGATGACGGCTACGGTAATAATCGGAAAGTTACTTCCATACATCATCGGACTTCTTGCAGCAGTGGCCGCATGGTTGAAAGGACATGCGGAAGTGCAGAGCGTCAAGAAGGACAGGGAAGAGACAAAGAAGGAACGTGATGACAGCATCCAGCGCCTCTCTTGGGAACTAAACCGCATGAAGGAAGACATGAATCACCAGAACTTGCTGAACGAGGATTTCAGGCAGCAGTTGACGATGATGAACAGCACGATTACGGAAGTGAAGACGCTGGTGGAGCTGCTTGTGGACAACAAGATTAAGAACGGAGGGCACTAGGATGGCCTTGATAAGAAAGGAGAATCACGTACTGTATGCGGGCTGGGACGTTGACGTAATCAGCTCCGACGGAACAGTGCAGGTGCAAGAATACGAGCCGAACAAGTTCGACCTGAGTGTCGGCGAGGCGCTCGAAGGCAAGCAGGACAAGCTTGTTCCTGGCGATGGCATTTCGATTGATTCAGACAATGTAATTACGGCACATGGCAAGAACATCCACAGGCTTTTGAGATGGTATACCAATGCAAGCGAGGCCGATGAACAGCACCCTGCTGGTGACTGGCTTCATGACCTAGATGCGGAAGACCCTGACGACCCGAGCGGCCACCCGATGGTCACAGCCGACCAGCTTTTCGAATGGTACGAGGACGGACAGATTTTCGACCTCTATGAAGTCGATGGAACCAAGGGCAAGGAAGGTTGGTCTGCTGTATACCGCATGGTGACATGGCAGGACCAGTCTGATTGGTGGAGCCAATTTGCCCCTGTTCCTGGCAAGGCTTGCCGTCTTGAATTCTTCCGCATGGGCATGTACTCCACTCCTTACCGTGGCGGCTTGATTGCCTACATAAGGTACAAGGATGAAGACTACATGCGCCTGTACGAAATCATGCCTGGTCAGAGCATCTGGATGGCAGAGTATCAGGAGAAGTTGCCGTACTATGCGAGAGACTGGCATGCTGGTGACTACCTCAGGGTAAAGCCTGACGGCAGTGGCCTCGAATGGGTAAAGCTCAGCGGTGGCCAAGGCATCGAAGTGGACAGCGACGGTTACATCTACATCGACCCTACCATTGTCCAGCAGCTTCTTGTAGCAGGCTGGGGCATTCACATTGATTCAGACAACGTAATCAGTGTTGACCCTAGCATCATTCAGGAATCTCTGACCCCTGGAAATGGTATCAACATTTCTTCTGACGGTGTTATCTCCGTGGACTCCGATGCGTTGCCAGCAGGTGCGACGGGTGCCACGGGCGCAACAGGCGCAACAGGTGCTACTGGTGCTACTGGTGCAACAGGAGCTACGGGTGAAAAGGGAGATACGGGTGACACAGGCGCAACGGGTGCCACAGGTGCTACTGGTGCGACAGGTGCCACAGGTGAAATTCCATTTACTGTTCCCTTCGTTGCTGGCGAAGGAGTCACGATGGAACTTGACTCCGACGGTGAAAATTTGCAGGTTATAATCAGTGCAGAAGGAAGGAGATATCAGGCTGGTTCTGGTATCAACATTTCCGATGACGGTGTGATTTCCGTTGACTCAGATTCTTTGCCTGCTGGTGCTACGGGAGAAACTGGCGCCACAGGTGCGACAGGAGCCACGGGAGCCACAGGAGCGACTGGTGAAACAGGAGCGACTGGCGCTACTGGTGAAAAAGGTGAAACAGGTGCGACAGGTGCTACTGGAGCGACTGGCGAAAAAGGTGATACAGGTGCAACAGGAGCAACTGGTGCCACAGGTGAGACTGGTGCCACTGGCGCCACGGGCCCCGCTGGAACGTACACGGCAGGCACTGGCATCGACATTACGGACGACACAATAAGTGCCGACTTTGACTACGTACAAAAGAAGCTAACTGCTGGCTCGGGTATCAATTTGGATTCCGATGGAAACATCAGTTCCACAGGTGGTGGCGGCGAAGTAGACCAAACCTATGATGCAACCTCGTCCAACCCACAGAGCGGAACCGCAGTTGCCGAAGCCGTTGCAACCAAGGAAGACGAGTTCGACGCTGGTCCAGGACTAGAATTCACCGACAGCGACGGAAACAGGGTTCTCCAAGTTGAAGGCCCAGTGGATGTCGTGGCTGGTCCTGGAATCGTGATTGACAATCCTGACGGGAACACTCTGAGGATTAGTCAGAAGTATCCTAGCGATGAGACAGTGCTGTATGATGGAAATGGCACAGGTGTATCTACCTGTGTATTCAGCGAATCTTTGCTGAACTTTAGTGAAATAAAGATAATGGTCGGAAGCTCTTCAGGTTCCGAAGGTCTCTATTTCATTAACATGCCAGCTAAAGAATTTGCTCAGATACATTTAACATATAATGCTGGCGGCGGCGGTAATGAATACTTCGTTGGCTGCTATGGTTCTATGTCTTCAACAGGGATTTCTTTGACTAAATGTGTAGCAGTAAGAAGCACATACGCAAATGGAACGCCTACAGCTACTATAGATAATAATTCAGTCTACATGACATGTATTCATAAGGTCGTCGGCATCCACCGCATCGCTAACAACTAGGAGGTTTTAACATGCCAGAAAACAATCAAATGATGTCAGTCGAAGGTCAACTCGTGGGCATGCCCCTCGCTGGTCCCGAATCCTTTTCGCAACAGCAGCTGGACTACTTGAAGCGGGCGCTCGGCGTGGATGAGACGGTGCTGTATGAGAAGAGTATTGCTCAGGGTGCTACACTATCTTCTCCAACTATTTCCCTATCGGAAACATTAAACAACTTTGATAGAGTAAGAGTGTACTGGAGGACATGGGCATCTGCATACTCATCACTTGTATCAGAATTTGATACTAACGCTGGCAATGCTTACTTTACTTGCATTGGAGGTTATTGGAATGGTACCAACGCTTCCACATTTATTATAAACCTAACACCTAATTCGGAACTTACAGAATTAAGTTTCTCCGCTGGAAAGTTCACATACCTAGGAGCATCAGCCACACCATCAAATGCTAATGGCACAGTAATCTACAAGGTAGTAGGCATCCACCGCATCGCAGGAGGTAACAACACATGATAGCAGTTAATTTGAACAGGGCTATTAGAGGCCCAGTGACGGCGGTGCCTCTTGTCCCTGGCAACGGGGTAAAGTTCGTCAAGGATGTTGAAAACGGGCGTGTCGTTGCCAAGATTGACGAGGTGGTTATCTTCGATGGGCATCTCCCAGCAAGGGGCAACACCATCACGTTTGACGAACCGTTTACGAACTTCGAGTACATCAGGGTTATTTTCGGTCTTGATAATCTTGCTTCTACCTTGTACAGGACTGAATTTTTAAGTAAAACAAAAATAGCTTTGTGTATTGCGGGATGGGCATATAACTGGATGTGGGAAGGATACATCAAGCTTGATGCGACTACCGACAGCAAGGTATGGACATACTCGGCTAACACGCTGATAGAGTACCGTAACGATTCGACTTCAACATATATCTACAACAATGAAAGCACATACATAAGTTCTGATAAGACCTTTAAAATAATCGGTATAAACAGAATTGCAGGAGGAAACTGATATGTCATTTGAACCGAAAGCCGTAAGGGGTCCGATAAAGGCCATTCCTGTTGTCGCAGGAAACGGAATACGATTTGTTGCCGATGTCGAGAACAACCGTGTAGTTGCTGAGATTGACGAGACAGTCCTATTCGACGGAACACTACCATCTAGGAACAGCACTATTACTCTCACTGAGCCGTTTACGAACTTTGAATATGTTGATGTATATTGCGGCATAAGAACAGACAACATTTATGGAATGCGCTACAAGACCGAGTATTTGAGCGGTGTAAAGAACGCCTTCAAGAGTGGATGGGCATACAACTACATGACAAATGTGTACCTAAAGTTTGACGCAACTGACGACAACAAGGTTTGGAAATATGTTGCCAACACCACTATACAATATAGGCATAACGCAACAGGCACGTACATTACCAATAACGACACCACTAATATAACTGCGAACACTGCATTGAAATTTGTCGGTATAAACCGTATTAGCAGCACCTAGTAGAATTTATCATGAGAATGCCACTTACACACGCTGATTTACTTCTTACGATTGCCAAGGGCGACAAGGGAGACAAGGGCGACTGGGCATAAAGACAGCATAGCGGCGTATTTTTAAATCAAAGAGGAGATTTTAATATGAGAATGCCTTTAACACATGCTGATTTGCTTCTCACGATTGCAAAGGGCGATACTGGTGCCACTGGAGCTACTGGGGCTACTGGTGCAACGGGAGCCACAGGAGCCACGGGTGAAACTGGTGCTACGGGTGCTACTGGTGCTACTGGTGCATCCCTTAATTTCGACGACCTTACGGAAGAGCAAAAGGCTGAACTTAAAGGAGACACGGGCGCTACGGGTGCAACGGGTGCAACAGGAGCTACTGGCGAGACTGGTGCCACGGGTGCAAGTCTAACGTTCGAAGACCTTACCGAGGAACAAAAGGCAGAATTGAAAGGTGCCACAGGCGCCACGGGTGCAACGGGTTCAACGGGAGCAACAGGGGCAACGGGAGCCACAGGTGCGACTGGTGCATCATTTACGTTCGATGACTTAACCGAGGAGCAGAAGGCTGAACTTAAAGGGGCCACTGGTGCAACAGGAGCAACAGGCGCTACTGGCGATATGGGAGCAACTGGTGCAACAGGTGCTGACGGTAAGAGTGCATATCAAGTATGGATTGACGCTGGCCACACTGGAACAGTAGAGGATTACCTACAAAGTATCAAGGGTGATACAGGCGCCACAGGAGCCCAAGGACCAGCTGGTGCTACGGGTGCAACGGGAGCCACAGGCCCTGCTGGCCAGGACGGAAATGTTTCCTTTGACGAGTTGACACCTGGACAAATTGCCCAGCTTAAAGGCGATACTGGCGCAACGGGTGCAACAGGCGCAACGGGTGCTACGGGAGCAACAGGTGCAAGAGGACCCGTAATGGATACTGTTCCTCTTGTTGGCGGAACTGGGATTATCGTGGAAGAAATCAACGGTGAAGTAAAGGTTTCCCTCATTAACCCAGACGTTCGTTTGGGTCCCCCAGGTGCAACGGGAGCAACAGGTGCCACGGGTCCAGCTGGGCAAGATGGGCAGGCGGCATCGTATGATGCAATGCCAATAGTAGCAGGGAACGGCATTGCCCTCAATGTAGTTAACGGACAGCTTGTAATCAGCTTGGCCTAAGGAGGCCTTATGTTAAAACCATTGTCATTCAACGGAAAGGCCCTCGTAAGGACTATTGACTCGGACGGTTATTCTTCACCGCACAAGTTCACTATTTCGTGGACTCCGACGTATTACGATTCTCCTTCTTCGATAGACCCAGTGTACTTTAATGTTGCTACGGTGTACTTTGCTAACGGACAAAGTAAGACATTCAAGTCCAACCAGGGACCAATAACGCATGACAATACAGTCAAGGCGTACGGTTCTGAAATTAGCAGAATAGACTTCGTGGATTCTCAATACCTTGATACGGTTGACTTTGTAAGCAATTACTATGTAACACCAACGGAAAGCCTGTTCAGCGGAGCAAGAACACTAAGGCTTTTCAATGGCCCTATGAGCATGGCTGGCAACACTTCCGCTAAGAACATGTTCAGCGGATGTTACAATCTAGGAGGCAAATTTAGCCAAGGTGCCTTCCATCTTGTAGACTGCGAAGGACTTACTACTCTTGAAGGCATGTTCAACGGATGCTATCAATACTATGAAACTGAGTCTACACCAATGGGTCATAATTTCCAGTTCAGCCAGATATTTGATAGCCTAGCATCAGTAACGTCGATGAAGGGCATGTTCAGTGGATGTACTCATTTAAATATGGTATTTATACCAGATATTCCTAGTCTTGATACCCCTAATTTGACAGACATGAGTTACATGTTCTATGGAACTGACATTCGTAATATATCTGAAAATCCTGATATTAGTCTATACATTTCAACCTTGTCAGGGTTAAACACATCAAACGTTACCGACATGAGTTACATGTTCGCAAACACGCCGAATTTTGGGTCATGGCTTGAAGCTCCGTTTGATACGCATAACGTAACTAATGTAGAAGGAATGTTCGCTGGCTCTGGAATTCATGCATATGATGCTACTGGAACACACAGTGTAGCCCATTGGGACTTCACTAATGTGACTAACATGAGTCGTTTTTTCAGCTCATGCAGTAATCTAGTATATCCGTCCATACGAAATAACTTTGAGCATGGCGATTCTTTGGTAAATGTAAGTTACATGTTTAACAACTGTACTTCTCTAATCGCTCCAACACTCTGGTTTGCTGGCTCGTCAATAACGAACATGAGCTACATGTTCAACGGGTGCAGCTCGCTAACTGAGATCAATTTCAGTAGACTTTCGCTTACAGGTACCCCGACGATGACAGACATGTTCAAGGGATGCACTTCCCTTGAAGAAGTATCGCTTCCACTCAACGTCACCGAGAACACGTTAAACCTTATAAAAGGAAGGCTTCAGACAGATGTAGGTGGAACATGGAAGACAAGGACTGAAACTCATGTGACAATTCTTTACAAGGAGTAGAGTATGGCAACATACATTCTTACATACAACAATCGCCCTATAACCAGAGTTCCTGGAGAATATCATTTCATCTCGAAGACACCCACTGATTGGGAGCCTATGTATTGGCACGGATTAACCGATTTCAATGGTAAAAAAGTATGGTCTGATGGGACAAATATTTACTATTCATCTGGGCAAGACCAATACGTTCTTGATAAGGCGACACATACATGGGTACCAAAGGAATGGTCTGGTTCATCTAGCTTTGATGGGTGGAATATTTGGTATAACACTTATTCTGGTAAATGGGTTTGCTCTGCTGGAAGTGTCCAAATGGAACTTACTGGTTCAACATGGGCTAACATATCATGGACTGGCGATATGTCTAGTGCCGAATTTGCGACACTATATGGTAGTGACATATGGCTAAACGGTCCTAGTTACAGCAGACGTGTTTACTGTACTGTCGATGGATATAGGTATAGGCTTGAAGGCAGTAGATACTGGAAATTTAGAGGCACTAGCGTATCGTATAATCCGCTTCAAATCTGGTACCCGCATGATTTTAACACAGACGGAAAAACCTATTACAGTTATAGCACTGGTACCCAGATGGTAATAGAGAATGGAAATGGAAGCAACGTATCATGGGGTTCAATTATACCAGCATACGGTCAATTCGTATGGACAAGTTCCAGCCATACTTATTACTCATATAATAAAAATAGCTATGTACTCAATGATGATAAAACATCGTGGTCCAACAAGTCATGGACTGGCCTTAATGGAGTGACCCTTGAAGGAGGCTATATGTGGTCTGACGGAGAAAGTACATATTACTCTAATGGTTCAACACAGCTACGATTAGTTGTTCCCTAAGGATATAAATTATGTCAATCACAATCAATATCTGGTGGACCCTATACCTGGCAATAGCAATAACCCTAGCGGCCTGGTTCATGGGCCCACGCAAGAAATAAAAGGAGAGAGCCTTATGGGCAAGATTTATTCAGTGGGAATGACAAAGAATCACTTCGACGTTGCACCCGAGCACGGGCGCACGCCTTTCTATGTTGACGCAAAGCACGACTGGGACAACATAGACGACCAGAACTATCGCCTGAACGAACTGACGGGCCTTTACTACCTGTGGAAAAATGAGCACAACGTAGGCTACAAGGGTCTCGAACACTACCGCAGGGCGATATGGGACCGCACAGGAACCCACCTGTTGGAACCTGACGAGATAGAGTTTATCCTTAAAGACCACGATGTTATCCTTACGAACAACTACGTTTTCTTTGCTGGCACAATGGACCGCTACTGCGAGCCAAGGAACGGCTACTTGCATCACATCGAGCGCATGAACGACAAGTGGGACGGCTTCGGCGATTTCTATTGGAACTGGATTTGTACGCATTACCCGTCAGAACACAGCTGGTGCAACATGTTCATAGCAAGGGAAGACGTGGCCGACGAATACTGCAACATGGCATTCGACTTGGTATTCAACTTGAAGCAGCCTTCTGGTAAAACTAGGTTCTTTGCATATTGCACTGAGAAACTTTTTTCACCATGGTCGGCATGGAAGAATCTCAAAGTATATCACGGTAGAATACACGTTTACAGCGAAAAGCCAAAGGATGCGAACTACTAGATAGAGAATATTTTTAAAGCAAAGAGAGGGCTTATTATGAAAATTCTTATTGCTATTCCTTGTTCTGACACCATCTGTCCAGAAACGTTCCGTTCGATTTACGGTCTTGACCGATGCGGCCACTGGTGCCTTTTCGACTTCATCCGTGGCTATGACTGTGCATCGGCCCGCAACAGGATTGCCGATGAAGCCATTGCCCTAAATGCCGACTACGTTCTGATGGTCGATGCTGACAATGTTATCCCGAGCAATGCGTTGAAGCTGATGCTTGAAAATCCTGTCGATGTTTGTCTGAGCTTTTACGCACATCGGACGACTGACGGGACATACAAGGGCAACACCAACATTTGTCGCCTCTATAAGCTTGATGGCACAGAGTATTTCAGCTTTCCGCTGGAATCAGAATACACGGCACAGGAAATCGATAAGATGGCCGCAGAGGGAGCCACTAAGATAAAGGTTCACGGGGGCGGCCTTGGTTGTGCCTTAATAAAGACCGATGTCTTCAAGACGCTTGGCTATCCGTACTTCAAGTGGGTCAACTACGAGGATGAAAAGAGAAGCGTGCTCGGCGAAGACCTGTTCTTTGCATGCAAGTGCAAGGAAAAGGGAATTCCTGTTCATGCCGATGTCAGGGTCAAGAGTGGCCATGTTTTCCGTTATGTACAACCTGTGGTTTAATTATGCATTTCTACATCCAGCACTTCGACAAGCCAGTTTACCATACCAAGGACAGCCTTTACGTTCTCGACAAGGACATGCACGTTACCGTAAAGGACGAGACTGGACTTACCTATATATTCACCTTGAAGAAGGGGTTCACCTCAAATGGAGGCAGCGTACCATGGGCCTTCCGTTGGTTCATGCCGAGCTGGGACGACAACGTGCCACTCCTGAACGTTGCCTACCTTCTCCATGACTGGCTTTATGCAAGCAGGGAAATGTGCAAGGCCTATGCAGATGACCTGCTCAGGAGCCTCCTTAGGGACGCTGGGTACAACCGTTTCCATGCATCTACTGTCTGCTGGGCCGTCAACAACTTCGCCAGGTCGCACTTTGGACAAGACGAGTATGGAGTGGCCGACTTGGGCAATCTCGAAGTTGCAGCATAAAATTTTACAATTTCCTCTTGACAATCGTAATGTTATAAACTATATTAGTGTATAAGAAATTGAACGGCAGGCGCCCTTCCTCATTAGGTTCACTCATTACTCATTACTCATGGGGGCGCCTGCCACAAAGTTTACCATGTTACTACCATAGAACTAAGTGGGCTCAGCAATGGGCCCACTTTCCGCAAGGAGAGAGTCATGAAAGTATTTTTTACCGAAGTGGGCTACGATAAGGCGCTACCAGCGCTCATCAAGGCCTTCAAGAAGAGCCTGGAAAAGGCAATGGACGACTACGGCGACAACAGGCTTGTCCCGTTCGACGAAGAAATAAAGGCAGCCGCAGAAAAGGTGCTCTTGCAGGAAGACCGTGACATGGCAGTGAGAAAGCAGGCACTGGAAGAGGCACATACGATAGAGTGGAATTGCTATCACTGCCATTGCTTCACATACCCGAGGGTAGAGGAATGCCCCGTCTTTTTCGACAAGTATTACGAACTTGGCGGCCTTAGGTACATGGACGAAACAGACATGACCCTTGAAGACGCCATGCGCTACGACATGAGGAACATGTTTGTCGATTGGTTCAAGGAGAAGAGAAAGCTTACCACGTTCGACGTTGACAGGAACATGACGAAGTCCGAAGAGAAAAGGTTTAACAAGGAGTTCGCCAATGAACTGGCCATGAACAAGTGTGCGCTGAACAAGGACGAAGATGTTTTCAAGACTGGAATAAATGCATTCATGAAACGTGAAGGGCTGTCCCAGAGGCGCCTGGCCCAGAAGATAGGCACGGTGAATGCCACTGTCTTCAACTGGTGCATCGGGTACACCGAGCCCAACCTGAAAACAGTAAGTGAGCTAATCAAGGCGGGGATGTCAGCCGAGGAACTATTCGGGCCTGAAATCGCCGCTATGTTGAGGAACAATTAAAAGAAAGGGTGTAAGTACTACTTACCCCCCTTTGTTTATCCTCTACTACTGTTTATATATTTTGAATTTTTCGTTAATAAACAGGTGTTCAACCACTGGTTTGGACAGACCTTTACCGTTAAACAGTGAGCGTTTTTCGTTACTCCAAATGCTTACAAAGTCTTCTGGCGCCTGGTACTCCGAGACGTAAACGGGGTAGTTGCTGGTGCGAACCCAATCCCAGAAAGCATCGGTATCAAATTGGATTCCGTAACCACCAGTGTTTTTATATGGTGGGTCGCAGTAGATTACATCACCATCACGATACTTGTAATCAGCATAGCTCATACTGGATGTTTCTACTGGGCTTTCCAGGCTTTGCAGTCTTTGCACTCTTTCCAGTCTTTCCAGGCTTACCAGGCTTTCCAGTCTTTCCAGTCTTTCGAGCATCGGTTGTGGTGCTATATCTTTCAGCGCATTGTTCGCAAGCTCTGAACCTTTCATTCCTCGCCTTTCTGGTGTCCATTTAACTTTTACCGACCTGAACATCGGGTTTGAATGCCAATATTCGATTGAGCCTTTCTGCTTTATATGGTCGGCAACAGCATAACCAGAAGCCAGTCTCCTTCCTTTACGGTCTTTGCCTTTGCAGTATTCCTTGATGATATCAACGACTTGCGGGCAAAGGTCTTCCATTGGCCCGTAATTTTCCCAGAAGATAATATGGTGCAGGGCTCTCTTATATGGTTCAAGCGCTAGATTATACATATAGTCCTTGCCGTTGTTTCCAAAAGAAAAGCACATATGTGCATACGGGTCGGTATCCTTCAGGCGGAAGAAGTCTTGACGGGAAATCCATCGTTCTTCGTCGTTGAATCCTCCGTTAAGGGCCTTGACGTATGCTTGTGGAGACCACCCGTTAATGTCATTGACAAGAAACCGTTCAAACTTGCTTGTGTTCTTTAATGCGTAGTCCGTGATTGAACATCCACCGCAAAACAGTTCAACCAGGCGTTCGCCTTTCGGAAGTGTATCAACGATATCCTTCGCAATTGTGTTCTTGCTTCCCATATATGGAAGACCCCATGATTTCTTAGCCATTTATACGCTCCATTGCTTTAAGGATTCGAATAAGAGAAAGCACAGCACGGCGCCATCCTCCATGAGCCTGCCATAAGAAATGACAAGTTTCATGACTTGTGGCATTAAGGGCCACGAAGTGGGTTTCGTCAGATAAATCTTCATAGTTCTCCTCCCGCATGTCCAGATGATGCACGGAGCATGTAGGCGTTAAAGGGCTACCTGTGATTGGGTCAGTCTTCTGCTTGGCCTTCATGTGGCGCCTGAATTTAGTCCACTTGGCCGAGCGGCGAAACTTGGTCTTCATCGATTGGACCTTACTGTGAGTACGTCTATACTTCATTCTCCTTGTCCTCCAATATTTCGACAACCGTCTTCATGATGTCCACGAGCGCACCACATGCGATGCCAAGGAAAGTAATGACCCATGCCCACTGCTTAATTCGCTTTGTATCCTTCATATTCTACAAAAGTCCTCTAAGTCAAGTGGAACAAGGGAACCATTCTTCAATTCTCCAACAGGGAACGGTATCTGAGGCTTTTTAAGAATGGCCTCATTTATCAAGTCCGATTCCCTCTTCTCTGCCCAGCATGACGGGCACAGGGCCTCATAGTTCATTATGTCAACGATACAGCGCTGCTTGCGCTTCAAATGACTCGGGCCAGGGCACCTAGTGCATTCTGTGACTGGCAACTGGTCGGCCATGTCGCTTCCCCAGATGCGCCTTACGTCCAAGAAGACTTTCTCTTTGATGGCGATGAGTTCCTCGTCGGAAATTATTTCCTTGGGTATTGGTTCAGATATCATCGGCACCCTCTTGCGTCTGCTGCGACCTGATGCTGGGCCATGTCGAACAAATCCATGTCGTCATACTGTTCCTGTGGCTTTCCAATGATGGTCAGTTTCTTGTCAGTGCGGGCAAGTGCGGTCACGGCTGCCTCTGCCGCCTTTGAATGCTTTATGCAGCCATCACCTCTGCCGAAACCAACGAGCACACATCCGCTCGACTGGACGGCTAGGTTTCCAGCATGGATGCGAATGCCCCTGTTGACGGCCACGAAGTCGTTGTGGATAAGTGGGAGTTCCCTGCCGAACTTAGGGCTGTCACATACGGTAAGCTTGTATTCACCGAGGGGGATTAGGGTCTCCCTGTTCTCCAAGGTGTCGCACACTTTCTCACCGTCGATAAGGAGCTTTCCGAAGACGGCATTGCCGATTGATGTGTCACGTATTAGAAGCATATTTACTCCTTAAAGCCCAGTCCATGCTGCGGCCTTCCAAAATAAACCTGTCGTAAATGTGGTAGGGACTTTGACGAATGTAATAGGGGCTAGGGCATTCCTTGAACAATGCAGTGGGTAGAACTTCCACAAGCCACGGCTTGGCCTGAACATCATCCTCATTGATGCGCTTGATATCGTCAAGAGTCACGTTGTTCTTTGATGCCCACTCCTTGAACTTCTTTGAATTCAATACATAGAAGCTTCCGCAAGGATGGTCTTCATAATGAACATCGGCAAGCTCACCTAGGCGACCAGGAAGTGCAGCAATATATTTGTCGAGCCATGTGCGGTCTGAACACGTTATCGCAGAAGTGATGATGCTGTCGAATGGGTCCAGATTGAACATGTAATTATACATGAGGTATACCCACCACTCAATATTACGCATTCTAAAGTGGTCGTAATTCTTTTGGCCTTTCCAGTGGCTTCGATAGACATAATCGCAATTGCCTAGGAGAGCCTGTGCCAGCGTCTCTACGAACGAACAGTTCTCCCCACGTGTGACATCGTTCTTCAAGCGAACAACGTAGCATCCTTCAAATTCTGGCAAGTAAGGAAGGTCGCTTGCATAGAAGATGATGACCTTATTGAAAAGTTTCTTTGCCTTGTTGAACACTTCAAGATGAATTTTGTCTAGGTCGCTCAGCTCTTCCTTCGGGCGATACCAGTGGAACACCCAGCAACTATTTGGCAAAACCTTGACAACTTCTGGATGCGGTATTTTGTACTTTTCCCAAAACGGGTAGCGGTAGGCAAGCAGGTAGTTAACATATTCCTTGCCTGGAATTTTCGGACTCGTAATTTTTGCCATAATTTCCTCTCTACATAAAAATACACTTTTAAAAAGAAAAGTTCACGGAAGACCGTGAACTTTCTAGGGCCCAGTGTGGGAATCGAACCCACGACATCGGGATTATCAAGCCAAAGTAACCCATTCTATCGCAACCATATCCCATGTAGAATTTGGGAGCTAGGAGAAAAAGGCGAACGGGGAACGTAACGTGCTCTACCAATTGAGCTAACTGAGCCTTGAAGGGACGGCGGAGTAAAATCAGATTTGCCTAGTAAGAAAAAACCCTCCGTCCCTTCAAGACCCAGCCTGAACTCGCCCCAGCAAAATACCCTTATGAAGCCTTTCGGTCCCAATAGAGTCCCCCGCCGAAGCCAAGCCCAAACCAGGCCCATAGGTAGGATAACATGAATAACAACTGTGCCGTCTATTTAACCTCGGTCGGCACGGTCGAGTATTTAATTGGGTATATTAGAACGGAAGGTCGTCATCTGCAAAGCCAGTGGCATTTGCTGCTGCGGCCTGTTCCATCAACTGCTGCTTGGCAGGGGAACCCTTCGGCAATGCAGGGGGAGCCTTTCTCTGCTCTTCCTTAGGCTGTTCGGCAGATGCTTCGCCCTCTTCCTTGGCACGAATGCCGATGCCTTCTCCAAGCTTGTAGTCAAGGGCGCCTTCGAGCATCCATGCGGGCACATCGTCGTTTGCGACAGGCTTGGGGTTCTTCGAAGCAGGCGAGATACTGACGATGTCATTGAAGGTCTTGCCCTTCTTTGACGTGACCTGGTTAACCATGAGCTTTGCCTTCTTGCCGATGAACTTGTCAATTTCGAAGTGGGCGCCTTCAGCGTCTGCCACGAGGATGCCACCCTTTTTCAGGATATCCACGATGGTAGACCATTCGGTCTTGTTGAACCACTTGGAAACTTCCTTGCGGAACACGGAACGTTCGTCTGCCGACATCTTCCAACGCTTACCGAGAAGGGTGTGAACCATGCCTTCTCCGTCTGCCAACTGCCAGATAAGCTGGATTTTCGGCCCGTGGTCTTCATTTTCAAACATGTGTTGCTTGATAACGTATCCACGCACGACAGCGTCATACACGCCTTCTTCGAGGAGGAACTTGGAAACGCTTTCTCCGCTTTCGAAAGCAGCGAGGGTTTCAGCGTCGAGGGTAAGACCGAGATTGATTTCATTGCTCATAATGAGACTCCTGTTTTAAGTTAAACCAGCACGGTGGGTTTTCGTTGAGGCCCGTGCGCCTTTACATATATAGTTTAGAATTTTAAACAGCTTCTGTCAATAGATTTCTGCTTAAAAATATGTAAAAAGATTCTTACAAAATTCTTGCAGCCATCCGCATGAATTCGTCGATGAAGTCCGCCTCAACCGACTGGGCCAGCCTTTCAATGCACATGAAGTCGAGGCCATGCCTTTTAAGGTAAGTCAGAATTTCGAAAGACGTGCGGTTGCGTTCACCTTCGTGCATTTCTCCGAGAGCCTTTTCGGCCCAACGAAGCATGCGCTCTTCCTCTTCCTTTTCGGTTACAGGATTACCGTACTTCTTGTTGAACATTGCTGCCGCATGCTGGAAGTCGATTTCGTTGTGACCCTTTTCACGCTCAGCTTCGACCTTTGACCAGTCGATGGAATACTTGATGCCCTTATTGTAGGCCCAGCGATACGGCGAATTGGCATTCCTGATGACGGGCACGAGCTGGCAATGGCCCCTATCGAAACAGCTAGGGTCGCAACCGAATTCGTTAATCATTGCCTTCTTGAAGTAGTAATCTTGGAGGTCACAATCAAGAGGCTTGTCGAGCGGAAGAATTACACGGAACCTGTCATGGTCGCCCTTGTAGCCATGTGAATGGCTCGTGTAGAGAACGTATGACAGGTTCTTGTGGTCGGCAACCCATTCGTCAATGCTTATTGAGCTGTCGTAATCGAGTTGCAGGAAGTAAAGGCTTGCAATGTTGGCGCCTATGTACTGTGGCTGCAATGTCAACGGATTGATTGCAGGGTTGTCCACGAGGGTCCCATAGATGCCGAGGGGCGCCTCTTCCTTGTTTACGCACACAAACGGCTTCTTGATGAGCCTTAGCCAGTTCTCGGAGCTTGGGCACCAGTGCCACAGACTCTTGTCATAAAAGTGTTTTCTGATTAGAATGTCCATGGTGTCTCCTAGAATAAGTCATCAGGCGTTTTTGGCACTTGTGCAGTTGACGTATGCGGGACAATGGGGCCACGACTTTCACCGATTGGTGTATAGTCTTCCATGTCGGACGTGCGTTGATAGATTGGGGCAAAGAGCTTCCAACCACGAACAGTCCTCTTCTGCGTCGTACACCAAATATAGGATTTTTTATTGTCGGTGTTTGCATTGGCACAATATCTTCGCATGCCTGCTTCGTCAAGTGCAAGTGATGTCGGGTGGGCTGACTTGTATGCAAGGAACAACCTAGCGAGGTCTTCGTTGGAAATAGTGCGTTCTACAAATGCTTCCTCGAAAAGAGATGCATAGAAGCCTTCGTAATATTCGTCCCACGGGCTAGAACTATCGAGTTCGCTTGAAATGTCCTTCAACGAGTTTGCGGCTTCCGTAAGGCCACCATATCTATGGACAAGGTTTTCATAAGCGCTTTTTCCGAGCTTCATGAGCAGGAAGAATTCCCTGAACATTACGTCTTTGTCGCTGTTCATCGTACGCCTGAATTCAACAGGAATGTCCTTGTAAGTATTGTCACCCTTAGTGCTGATAATGGCAAGTCTACGCTTGAAGGCGCCCATGTCGGTAATGTAGACAGGCTTGTTGCTGGCAAAGAAGAACACTACGCTTGACGGTTGCGTGTATGGGTTCGAATAGAGCCTTTTGATTGGCACATCTACAGTAGGGCCACCCGTGATGCCCTTGAAGTCATCCCATACCTTTCCCTTTGTAGCAACTTCATCGTAATGGCACCACACAGCATCGCCGAGTGTTTTCTGGGTCGAGCTGTTGTATGTGTACTGAGAATTAGTAAGCTGTTCCTGTTTCAGGTCATAGTGGCACTTGCACCCATAGTATTTCTCCATGGTCATCTTGATGATGTTGGCCACAGTGTTCTTCAAGGTGCCACCCTTGTCCATTTGGAGAAGGGAAGGCATCATCTTGCGTTCGTGGGCGTGAACAACCGCATACCACCAGGCAACGACAAAATTCTTCTGTTCGCTTGTCATCGGTGACAGGTAAGTGCGAATGATTTGGCTTTCCTCAAAAGTAAGTCCAGAATACTTCTTCTGGTCTTCATCATACAAGTCCTGACGCCAAATACCGAATGCGTGGCTTTCCTCGTCATCGTCATAGCGAATGGCCGTAGGAAGTTCAATCTGCGGAATGCACTCGATGTAGTTCTCGATGATGTTCTCGAAGTAGGCCTTGGCCGTCAAGAAGCCCTGCTTGCCCATATCATAGTAATAACCCTTGATGGTCTTGTGCTCGGCTCCGCTTTCATCAACGAACACTTCACGGTAGACTGTGACCTTTGCAAGGCCAGTGAACACAGATGCAGGCAATGTGTTGTTCAGCATGTAGTGAATGACCTTTGCCGTAATTTCGTCGGCAGTCTGTGGAATGATGTCGTCATCCTTGATGCCGAGGTATTCTTTGAGGGTCTGGCCATCCTTGACTTTCACTGAGAGCATGCGCTCTGGGCCATCCTGTTCATAGGACTGCAGGATTACATAGAGCTTGCTGAGTTCGTCGAACTGTCTCTTGATGAACTCGTGCGGCTTTGCGGTAAACCTTGTGGCAAGATTGATTATCGTACGGGCGTCTCCGACTGAACCGAGGACTTCAAGAGCTCCGCTAGGAAGAGTTCCGTATAGCGTGTTGCTAATCTTGCAATAAAAAATGCCTTCGCACCAGTCAGCATCAATCACATTGAATGCGGAGCTGGGCTTCCAGGCAGGGTTTGACGAAGACTGGCCGTTGAGGCTGCTTGACATGGCGCCTCTATTGGTAGCATTGATTACAAGGTCAAGCTGCTTCTCCTTGCGCTTCTTAGTGGTATTCTTGATTAAATCACGAATGACTGCCCTGAGTTCTTCTTTCTGCCCTGCGACGGACACATAGACTTGCGAATGGTCTGTGGCGAACACATTGAGTGCATCTTCAACTGCTTCGTCGAGAGTAAGGTTTCTTTCTGTTGCAATGTTCCTGTATTTCTTTGCTTTGGCAACATAGCTGTATCGTGCTGCAATCTTGGTTAGCGTGTCTGTTACATTAGGGTTAAACATTCTTTGCCTCCTCGATGCTGTTCACGACCTTAGGGAGGTCCATGAGCACATAATCGAGTGCTGAGTATTCGTCGGTAAAAATTTCTTCGCCAGCTATTTTGGATGCTTTTTTGTTGACCCTTTCGAAGCCAAGCTTCTTGGCAATAAGGTCAGCAATTTCATACCGTGTGCCAACGTGTTTTACAATGCATTTGCAATTGTACAAATGAGTATTTATCCATTCCATGTTCTTACGTCCATCTGTAGGAATCGCTTCAAGGTAGACATACTTATCTCCATCACGATGAACCATGGTGTCAACAAGGAATTGTTCGCTGTTGATGTAGTTAAGAATCTTTCTAGTCTTATCCATATTTTGTCCTTGGCCTATAAAAGGAAACGGCCCGTTGTGAGCCTCTACTCAACACAACGGGCCGCCAGGACAAAATAAATCTTCTAAAATATATGCCATTGCGGTATGCATCCGAGTAGAGGTTCGGATTGTTTGCTATTAATATACATATAGTTTAGAGCATTGTCAATCAGTGAACATCACTTTTTTGCTTACAGGAATGTTATTTATTTCTTACATATCACTTGCGTGCTTTTGAGGCAAATTCCACTACACTTGGATGCATGGGTGTAGTGGAGGTGTAGTGGTCAGTGTAGTGGAAAAAATGGCGTTTTTGAACGAATTTAGGCGTTTTTATTAATTCCACTACACCACTACACCTCTTCTC
>Ga0247611_10003538_pt1 | contig 22984 bp, 21 predicted proteins | sample 177DNAGHGhighgp2_FD_192422 | JGI IMG/M metagenome (GOLD analysis project Ga0247611, IMG submission 192422) | Sheep rumen microbial communities from Palmerston North, Manawatu-Wanganui, New Zealand - 1770 DNA GHGhigh gp2 | ecosystem: Host-associated > Mammals > Digestive system > Stomach > Rumen... | reverse complement strand
ACTGTCTAATCGAGGAATACCATGCTGAAGGTGAAGAATATGTATCGGCCACAACCATTGCGGAGAGCCTTTCTATCAATCCCGTTCAAGTACGCAAAGACCTGGCAAGCATCTGCTCCGAGCCCGGCCGTCCCAAACGCGGATTCAAGGTCGAGACGCTGCTCAACGACCTTAAAATGTACCTGGGCTACAATCACTACGACGAGGCTGTTCTCGTGGGTGTTGGAGCCTTGGGTCATGTGCTGATGCAATATGGCGGATTTGCCAACTATGGACTGGGAATCGTGGCCGGGTTCGATAGAGTCGTTCACGAGAAGAAAATAGGCGACAAACCAATTCTGCCTATCGAGAAACTGGTGTCATTCCTCCGCCGAACCCATATCAAGATAGGAATTATTGCCGTTCCCGCCACCGAAGCACAAGGGGTGGCCGACCTGCTGGTTGCAGGGGGAATCAAAGCCATCTGGAACTTCGCTCCAACTACCATCAACCTTCCCGACCACATTCTGGTCAAAAACGAAAACCTTGCCGCTTCACTTGCAGCCCTTACTGCAGAATTGTTGCGTCGCAACGGCAAATAGCAGCAATCCCCTAGTACTCTAAACGATTCCATTTCAAACCTTCGGGCAACGATATGATCAGTGGTGAATGGGGTCCAAAATTCATAATCAAGTGTATTTTTTAGGTAATTAATTCGATAAAAAAAGTGTGATATGTGAAAAATATCATCCTACATATCAACTATATGGAAAGAAATAACTAAAAAAAATTGTGTATGTGGTGTTTATTTTGTAATTTTGCAACCCGAAAGAACATTCGAGGACATTGAAAAAATCCAATATGGATGAAATATTGCAAACAACATAAATGGACATCAAAAAGTGAACCTAATGTATTTGTTACTCTCCAGTACAGATTCCACACCTCAAACTAAACAAACCACTTAGCCTCTACTTCCCCTTCTCTATTCAGCCATTCAATCATGATGTTCATTTAGTTTCAGAGCAAGGAAAGAAAATATCGGCCAAGCATGACAACAAACTGATGCCAAACTTGGCCTTTTAATAATTCAAACAAGACAATATGACTATTAAAGTTTGTGTGGGCAGTTCATGCCACTTAAAAGGCTCTTACGACGTGATAGAAGCCTTCAAAGAAGTGCTTAGGAAATACGACGTAGAGGATATCGTGGAATTGCAGGCCAGCTTCTGTCTGGGGCACTGCGCTCGTGGCGTTACCGTACGCTGCGAAGACGGTGAGCCCGTTGCACAGGACCCCCGCGTCGAGATCTGCGACGACTGCTTCATCATTCACGATGTAAACGCTCAAAATGTCGAAGAGCTGTTTGCCAACGAAATCTATCCCAAACTGAATTTAAACTAAGTCACGAGAATCACTCTGTATGTCAGAATATATGGAATTTAAAACGGTGCAGTGCAAGGACTGCTACCGTTGTGTGAGAGAATGCCCTGTAAAGGCCATCGAAGTAAAAGGTCACCACGCACAGATTATTGAAGACCACTGCATCCTGTGCGGACATTGCACGCATGTCTGTCCCCAAAACGCCAAGATTGTTCATAGCGAACTTCCACTCGTCCGGCAATTGCTGGCCTCGGGCGACCGTATTGCAGCATCCGTCGCTCCGTCGTTTATCAGCAGCCTGCGGGTGAAGGATTTCACCACCCTGCATATTGCGCTTGCCAAGCTGGGATTCTCCGTTGTTGAAGAAACCGCCCTCGGTGCCCAGGCTGTGGTCGAAGAGTACAAGAAAGTGCTTGCCAAAGGCGAGATGCGCAACTTCATCACGTCCGCCTGTCCCTCCGCCTGCCGCCTTATCCAGATGTACTACCCCAAGGCCCTGCCCTATCTCGCCCCTGTCGAGTCGCCCATGGTGGCACACGCCAAAATGCTGCGCCGCAATAATCCCGATATGAAAATCGTGTTCATCGGACCCTGCATCGCCAAGAAACGCGAAGCCGACGAACATAATATCGACGCTGTCCTTACTTTCGAGGAGCTGCTCACCCTGTTGAACGAAAACAATATCGACCTCAGCAATATCAACCGTCTCACCATCGACAGCGAAAACGCTGGTGCCAACCGTGCCAAAGCTTTCCCTGTCACGAGAGGCATTATCCGCTCTTTCGATGCCCTGCCCGAAGGCTATCACTACATGACTGTTGACGGTGCTGCCCGCATCCAGGAGGTACTGGAGAACATCGAATCGCTCGACCACGCCTTTATCGAGATGAACGTCTGTCCCGGTGGCTGTATCAACGGGCCCTATTCTATCCCGCAGGAAGGCGGCATGATAAAAGCCGAGATGGACATCATGGAATATGTCGAACACGAGATGGCCACCCATCCCCACACTCCCGCTCCCGATGCAGGTGTGTCGTTGAGCATGGCCTATCCGCGCCTCAGAGCCCACAACCGTCCTGCCACCGAGAAAGAGATTGAGGACGTGCTCCACCGCACAGGCAAATTCTCCAAACAGGACGAACTGAACTGCGGTGCCTGCGGCTACAGCACCTGCCGCGAAAAGGCTTGGGCTGTTGTGAACGGCTATGCCGACATCGACATCTGCTTGCCCTACATGCGCAAACGTGCCGAAAGCCTTGCCATCGACGTTGTCCGCAATTCTCCCGAAGGTGTTATTCTGGTCAATTCCGACATGAACATCGTCGACACCAACGCCACCGCCATGAAGATGATGGGCATGTCCGGCAAACCCGAAAGCTACCAGGGACGGCCGCTCTCCGACTTCTTCCCTCCCATCGAGTTCTACAATGCCTACAATGGCCGTTGCCGTGTCGAGAACAAGTGCCTCCATATCGGTGCCACCAACAGGTACGTAAGCCTCACCGTCAGCCTGCTCAGCGAACAGGATCTGCTGTTCGGCCTCATGAAGGACATCTCCGACGAGGTGAACTACGACAAGAAACTGGACAAGGTGAAACTGGAGACCATCAGTACCACCGACGGTCTGATTATGAAACAAATGCGCGTGGCGCAAGAGATAGCCTCATTGCTTGGCGAAACCACAGCTGAAACCAAGGTCGCCTTGCTCAACTTGAAAAAGATGCTGCAAGACTCAGTGGCCAGGGAGGACAAAGAATGAAGAATCTTTGCGTAGAATATGGCTTCACCTCGCTCAACCATGTAGGCGAAGAGCTGTGTGGCGACAACGTGGAAACGTGTGTGCGCGGCGACTACACCACCCTGGTGTTGGCCGACGGGCTAGGCAGTGGCGTGAAAGCCAATATCCTTGCCACTCTCACCAGCAAAATCCTTTGCACCATGGTGGCCAACGAAGCCGACATCGAAGAGTGTGTGGAGACCATCATCCAAACGCTCCCGGTATGTAAGGAACGCCAGCTTGCCTACAGCACCTTCTCCGTAATCCATGTCGACAACAACGGCAAAGGCCACTTGTTCGAATTCGACAACCCCGAAGCCATCTGGTACCACAACGGTCACACTCAGGACTTCCCCAACCGCCAGCCCCTCACCATCTGCGGCAAGCAGGTGTTCCACACCGAGCTCTCCCTCTCCGAAGGCGACATGGTCTTCGTCATGAGCGACGGCACCATCCACGCCGGCATCGGCCAGATACTGAACTTCGGCTGGCAGCGCAAGGAAATCATGGAGCACCTCGACCACAACGTCGACGCCCACATGTCGGCCCGTGCTGCCGCCTGCCTGCTTGCATCGGCCTGCAACGACCTCTACCTCGACCGTCCGGGCGACGACACCACCGTGGCCGCCATCCGCATCCATCGCCGCATGGAAGTACACATCATGGTAGGCCCCCCTGTCGACAAAGAAAAAGACCAATACTACGTGCAGCGCTTCATGGAGGGGGCCGACAAGCGCATCGTCTGCGGCGGCACCAGCTCGCAGATTGTGGCACGCTGTCTCGGGCGCCAGCTCAAGACCAGCTTCGACTTCCCCGACCGCGAAGTACCCCCCATCGGCTTCATCGACGGCATCGACCTCACCACCGAAGGGGTTATCACCCTCCGCCGCCTCCTCTCACTCTCCGAGAAATACGTATCCTCCAAAGACCTCACCCCGAAAACCTACTCCAAAAAGGACGGCGGCTCGCTTTTAGCCAACATCATCTTCGAAGAAGCCACCCATGTGGTCTTCTTCGTCGGACAGAACGTGAATGCAGCCCACCAGGGTCTGGACATAGATATCACCATGAAGCTGAAGCTAGTCGAGCATATCACCGAAAATCTACGCCGCATGGGTAAAGAAGTAACCGTAAACTACGATTGATTATGGAACAGAAACTTTTCGACACCAACGTACAATGGATTAAATACAAGGTACTGAAAGAGGTCATCCGCCGCGCCTACGAGGGCGGCCTCGAAAATGCCTATCTCGAGATACCCAAAATCATCAGTCCAGGCCCGAAATCCGAGCTCAACTGCTGTATCTACAAAGAGCGTGCCATTGTACAGGAACGCATCCACATGGCCATGGGAGGCGACAAGGACAACCCCAACCCCGTCCAGGTGATGGAAACCGCCTGCGACGAGTGCCCCGCAGCCGGCATGATGGTGACTCCCGCATGCCGTGGCTGCTTGATGCATGCCTGCCAAGACGTTTGTCCACGCAACGCCATCACCATTGTCAACCACCGGTGCGTCATCGACAAGTCCAAGTGCATCGAATGCGGCAAGTGTTCCCAAGCCTGTCCCTATAGCGCCATCATCGCCCAGAAACGTCCCTGCATGCAGAGCTGCAAAGTGAAAGCCATCAGCATCAACGACGAGGACAAGGCGGTTATCGACAACAGCAAGTGCATCTCCTGCGGCGCTTGCGTCTACAAGTGCCCCTTCGGCGCCATCAGCGACCGCAGCTTGGTACTTGACATCATCAAGCTCCTTCAGGAGTCGGAGAACAACACACGCTACCGTGTCTATGCCGTCATCGCCCCTGCCATCGTCAGCCAATGCCGGTTCGGACGCATCACCCAAGTGGTCACCGCCATCAAGAAACTGGGATTCCACCAGGTTGTTGAAGCCGCCTTGGGTGCCGACATCACCCTCTACAACGAGGCACGCGAATTCCGCGAGAAAGGCGAAGGCGCCGTCATGACCACCTCGTGCTGCCCGGCCTTCGTCAGTTTTGTCGAGAAGAACTTCCCCGAATTCAAGGACGCCATCTCCTCATCCGTCTCGCCCATGGTGACCACTGCAAAACTCATCAAACACTCCGACCCCACCGCCCGTGTCGTCTTCATCGGCCCCTGCGCCGCAAAGAAAGGCGAATACACCCTCGCCAAAACCGGCGGCATGATCGACTCCGTCATGAGTTTCGAAGAGCTCCAGGCCTTTGTCGACGCCCGCGGCATCGACACCACCCAACAGGAAGACACCATCCTCGACAACGCCTCCTACTATGGCCGTATCTTCGCCAAGAGCGGCGGTATCGCCCAAGGCGTAGCCTACGTGGCCGGGAAGATGGGCTTCGATGGGGTCAAACCCATCGCCATGAACGGTATCGACCAGTGCCGCATGCAGCTCACGCTGCTGCGTGCCAAAAAAGCCACCGCCAACTTCTTCGAAGGCATGGCCTGCGACGGCGGCTGCATCGGAGGACCGCTCTGCATCACCCACTCACCGCGCAACGTGGTCGATGTCGACAAATACGGCAACGAAGCCAAGGAAAAAGACATCGACGGCTCCGTGCGCCTCTACGAAATGACCATGCAGGACAAAAAATGAACGAATAAACTTTTACACAAACAATAATGACAAACAAAAAAAATTATCGTACCGAAACCGACCTCCTCGGTTCAAAAGAAGTTCCCGAAGAGGTGTACTACGGTGTTCAAACCAGCCGTGCCATAGACAACTTCCACATCAGTGGACACCTGCTCAGCAGCTATCCCAACTTCATCAAAGGCATGGCCATCACCAAGAAAGCCGCCGCCATGGCCAACATGGAAGTGGGCATGATCACCCCCGAACAGGGCGAGGCCATCTGCTGGGCCTGCGACCAGCTCATCTCTGGACGTTTCCACGACCAGTTCCCCATCGACATGATACAAGGCGGTGCCGGCACCAGCACCAACATGGCTGCCAACGAAGTAATCGCCAACCTTGCCCTTGAACGCATGGGCCACCAACGCGGCGAATACCAATACTGCTCGCCCAACGACGTTGTCAACGCCTCGCAAAGCACCAACGACGCCTACCCCTGCGCCATCCACATGGCCATGTGTCTCGAACACCTTGCCTTCATGCCCCATCTGGAGAAGATGATCGACTCCCTCGACAAGAAAACCAAGGAGTTTGCCCACGTCATCAAGATGGGCCGCACCCAGCTGCAGGACGCCGTCCCCATGACCCTTGGACAGACCTTCAGCGGTTTTGCCGCCTCCCTGCGTGGCGAGGTGACCAACCTCCGCAATGCCGCCGACGAATTCCTCACCGTCAACATGGGTGCCACCGCCATCGGCACCGGCATCTGCTCCAAACCCGGCTACAGCGAAGCCTGCATCAAGGCCCTCCGTAAAGTCACCGGCTGGAACATCACCCTGGCCGACAACCTCATCGAGGCCACCAGCGCCACCAGCTGCATGATCCAATACAGCTCCGCCATGAAACGTCTGGCACTGAAGGTCAACAAGATGTGTAACGACCTCCGCCTCCTCTCCTCCGGCCCCCGCTGCGGCCTGAACGAAATCCACCTCCCCGAGCGTCAGCCCGGCTCCTCCATCATGCCCGGTAAGGTCAACCCCGTCATCCCCGAGGTCATGAACCAGGTCTGCTACAAAGTCATCGGCAACGACATGTGCATCACCTTTGCCAGCGACAACGGCCAGCTCGAGCTCAACGTCATGGAACCCGTCATCGCCTACACCCTCTTCGAGAGCGTCCACCTGCTGGAGAACGGACTCGACACCCTCCGCACCCTCTGCATCGACGGCATCGTCGCCAACGAGGAGCGCTGCCGCCAGCTTGTTCAGAACAGCATCGGCATCGTCACCATGCTCAACCCCATTATCGGTTACAAGACCTCGACCAAAATTGCCAAAGAGGCTGCCGAGACTGGCCGCGGTGTATACGAGCTCGTCCTCGAACACAAACTCCTCACCAAAGAGCAGCTTGACGAAATCCTCAAGCCCGAAAACATGCTCCAACCTGTCGAAATCAAGCTCTAAGCATCTTTCATCGATTACGATACTGCACGCCCCGGAAGATATACCTTCCGGGGCTTTTTTGTTTATGACAACCTCCAATAATTCCCAAATCGGTCAATGGAATATACCTACTCGAAATCTCCTACGGAGAATATATCTGTATAACAACGTTATATGCTATTAAACGAAAGCCCCTCCGGGGCAGGGATAGTCCCCATGCATTGCACGATTCGGCAGGTACTCCGTAGGAGTATTCGCTTAATAGCCAACGCTATACCCCTCCCAATGATACTCCGTAGGAGTTTTCGGTTTCCTAATGACCGATTTGGGTTTATGACAACCTCCAATAATTCCCAAATCGGGGGTTAGTCGACTTATCAATCGGGATAACCGCAATCAGCGGACTGCACGCACTGCCCACTTGGGCCGTTCAATCCCGGCTCGTTGTTGCCTGCTTCCCGGCTTGTTTTCCATTATTATATCGAGTAACGATGCTATAACGATACTATTACGATGCAGGATTGAACGGCCCCTCTCCCTAGCGAGGGGAAAACGTTGCCGCCCCATGGCGCAGGGCGGGTAGGCTGAACAAGGTACGGGGCAGGGTTTATCCCCGTGCTTGGCACGATTCAGCTGTTAGACCGTAGGCGTTTTCGGTTTCCTAACGACCGATTTGGGCTGAACACGGTAGGGGTGCAGATCTTCTGGACCGTCGTCTACTATTGGAGGACGAGTTTCTGTGAGGAAGAGCCTTGTGGGTAGGCGAGGGTGACGAGATAGGAGCCTGCGGGGAGGGTGGCGGCATCGATGGTGGCGGAGGGGCCGGAGATGGTCTGCCGCAGCAGGGTGCGTCCGGCTAGGTCGGAGACGGTCAACAGTGTTTCGCCTTCGGGCAGACCGCTGACGGTGAAACTACCGCGGGCAGGGTTGGGGTAGAGGATGGCGGCGGGCTGCGCCTCGCTGTCGGCAATGCCCTCGGGGTGGCACCAGTCGGCAAAGACTACGTGGTCGGGGTGCGGGATGCCGCGCTTAAAGGCCTCGGCATAGCCGCAGGGGGTGTAGACGGTGTCGGTCTCGTTGAGTGCCGAGGGGTAGATGTAGGGCATGTGGGTGTCGCGGAGGTGCAGGATGCGGCAGCGGAGGGCTTCCTCGCCAATCGTGTCCACACGGCCGGTGAAGGTGATGGATATGGTTCGGCTACGCGGGTAGTAGGCACGTATGCCGAGGCGTCTGAGCGAGGCGGGCATCACTTTTGACCTGACGGGAAAATGAGCGCCATATAGGGCATACGAGTCTAAAGTCTCAATCTGGTCGCCCCAGATGAAGGTGGTTAGGTTAGTCATGCTAAAAGCGCTCTCCGGGATTGTTCGCAGGCTTAGGATGCTGTCCGCCGACTTCAACACGCTATAGCTGAATGCGCATTGGCCCAAATGCGTCAGGTTCGGAAGGGATATTTTTTGTGTTCCGCTGTTGTAATAGAAAGCATATTTGCCAATACTCTGTAGCGAGGAGGGCAGTTTGACATCGGCAGAGCTATAGGCGAAAGCCTCGTCGCCGATGGCTGTCAAGCCGTCGGGGAGGATGACCTTGGTCAAGTCGTTGTTGGTATAAAAGAGTCCGTTGCCAAGCACCCGCACGCCTGCCGGCACGGTGTATTCGCCTTGGGCACCCAACACCTGGAGCAGGGTGTCGCCGTCGAAGCTCATCAGCCGGTTGCCATCCATGCGGTAGTGTCGGCTGGCGGGGTCGACGGTGAGGTTGAATGAGGAGGAGGCGGTGTCGTGCAGCGAGCCTTCAATGCGGCATACCGTGGCGGGGATGCAGAGGGTCTGCAGGCGGCTGCAGCGAGTCAGTTCTGCACCTATCTCACGCAGCCCGTCGGGCAGGATAAGTGTGCGCAGGAATGTATTCTGGGCAAAAGCACCCGGTGCTATGCGACGGACGGCGGCAGGGACGGTGTACTGGCTGGCTTCGTTCAGTGCGGCGTAGGCAAGCAGCAGGGTGGTGTCGCTGTTGCACAGGGCCACAGAGTCCACTGCCACATAGTGGGGGTTGGCGGGGTCGACGGTGAAACGTTTAATCTGGGTGCCGCTGAAAGCGTCCTCGGCAATATACTCCACACCGGCGGGGATATGGAATACCTCCATGTGTCCACTGCTCCTTCTGTTGGCAAAAGCCCCTTTCTCGATGAGGCGTACCGATTCAGGCAGGGTGATGGGGGCCATGCCGTTCTTGAATGCTTCCACCCCTATTTCCTCGATTGTGGGTGGCAGGGTGATGGTAAATAGCAATTCACCAGAGTTTCTGAAAGCCTGGTAGCCGATGCGGTTGACGGTGTACTCGCAGCCGAAGATGGTCACCGTGGCAGGCACATGGGTTGGATCGGGGTAAGAGTCGCAATGACCGTCGGGACACTGCATGGGGCTCAGTTCCACAGTGCTGCCCGAAGTGATATGGTAATATAGGTAACCGACCTTGTGATAGACGGTATCATCTTGATATCTGATGGCCTGTCCATACGTCACAAGTCCACAAGCCAAGAGGGCAAGAGAGAGAAATGCCTTTTTCATGGTATTGATTGTTTGGTTGTTGTGATTATTGTAATTGTTTCTGTTTGCTTTGCAAAGATACTGTTTTTATTTGAAAAGTTAGATATTTTTTTCTTTGATTTGTCTTAATGGATACGGGTGCTAAATGGTTCATCTGTTGTATAGAAATTGTTGTGGATTAATGTGCTAATCTTCTTACCATCTCATCTGAAATGGCCATTATTTGCTCTATATCATCAGTGTGGAAGATGCATATTGACTTCGTTGTTGATGATAAGGCCAGGTGATTGCAGTCTTTGTCAGTATATATATTTGCTTTTATGTGAGGATCGGATTTTAAAACAGTCCATTGGGTTACATGAATTCCATACATGAATTGTTTCATTAATTCGCTGGGGTAATCTTGAGAGATGAACTCTTCGCAGAGGGATACCCATGCGGAGTCGGTGGTGGCGTGAATCAAAGTGACATCGACAGCAGTGGTGTCGTTGACCCGGTATTGCTTAACAAAGGAGACTTCGAGGCCTTCCTGCCCCTGATACTGGCGGTAGACATCGCTGCACTGGTCAATAGGAACGGTGCGAGGCATAAGCATCAGACATGCCCCCGCGATGATTAGCAGGCTACAAAGTGTGATGATTACCCAAGAGTGTTTCATGATGTGCAGTATTTATCCTTGGAAGATGTTGTCGATTTGTTCTATCAACGCTTGGCGGTCGGAATGGAGATAGGCAGTCATGGCATAGTGGTCGTCGGGTGGGGCGATGCGGACTACAGCAAAGACCAGCACAGCTGTGAGCCCCACAATGCCGGCCTTTATCCGGCGAAGGGCAAGGCTGTCGAGCGAAAAGAGCGAACCGACAAGGTTATAGTGGATGGAATTGATGCGTTCGACAATGAGGGTGGCAAACTGGCCGAAGCGGTTGGTACGCCTACGGAGCGCCCGCTCGACATCATCGAGTGGGATGCTGCTGAGGATGCAGGTGAGGATGACGAGGGCAAGAAGGACACAATAGGTGATGCGCATGATGCGATTGTCGGAGTAGAGACACTCTATGACAAATACGGCAGCAATGACCAGACAGACAATCAGGCGCAGGATTTGCCGGGAGATGGCACGTCGCCGCATGTAGCGAAAGAATTCGGGGGTGAGGCGGACAATGTCTCTATCGCCAACAATCTCGTCCACACGCTTGCAGAGACGATTCCATTCGGCCCGCAGTTCTTCCAGCATCTCCATACCCTCGAGATCATCTAAATCGTCGTTGTCGCGTTCGTCGACATCGGCGAGCCTGTCCCGTTGGCGGAATAGGAAGCGGTGATGGTGCTGTTTATTCATTCTTCTTGTTCTTTTATTTCTATTAGACGTTTACGCAACCTGTAGAGTTTTTGTTTCACGGCCGAATGAGAAAGGCCAGTGATCTGAGCCATCTGATAGATGGACACATTGTTGAGGTAAAGAAAGAGAAACTCACGGTCGTCCACACTCTCGAGTTGGTCAATCAGATGATCGAGCTGCTGCCGCAGGCTGGTATCGCTCTCGCCGGGCAATGCATCCAGAAGGTAACGGTCCACCACGATAATCTGGGGCATGGACTTGATGCGGCGATGGTAGTAGAGTGCGGTGTTGAGGGCGACCCGTGTGACCCAGGTCTTGCGACTGCTGTCACCACGAAAGGAAGGCCAGCTTTTCCAGAGGGCACAGAGTATCTCCTGGTAAAGGTCGCGGAAGTCTTCTGGGTTGTTACGGGTATAGAAAAGGCATATCCTCACCAGTGTGCCCTCGCATTGCTTGAGCATGGAGTTGAATGCCTCTTCCTGTTGACGGTGCCTGTTCATACTTTGCAAATATCAGCCCTGCACATCCCTTCGACCCGGACTGGGTGGACGACCGAAGACATACTTTTGGCCTTTCGAGTACATTAGTTGCACAATAGGTAAAAAAGTAACACGAGGAGGCTGTTTTTTATGTTTTTTTAAGAAATGTAGGGTTCATTTTACGGAAAAATGAGCCCTACATACCTATTGTGCCTATCGTTCTATTCACCTTCAGAGGCAGGAGGCGTGACGTCGGTGGATGAGGTGAGGACACGCATAAGATAATAGTAGTAGACGATGAAGAGCACCCCTAGCATGATGTTGCCGACCCCGACGAAGGAGCGGTCGAGGAAAAGCAGGGGCATGAGCCGGCGGGGGAGGAAGGGCTATTCGTCCTCGAAAAAAATACTCGTCCAGCGGCGGCGGGGCTTGGGAGGCTCGGCCTGCGGCACGGCACCGAGGAGGGCGAGGGTGCGCTCCAGCTCGTCGCTGTTGTCGGTGAGCACCATCAAGCGGTCGCCAGCATGGAGGACAGTCTTGCCGGTGTGCACAAAAAAATTGTCGCCGCGCTTCACCATGATGGCCAATGTCTTCTCGGGCATGCGGAGATCCATGAGCCGGGCCCCGTGGGCCAATATACGGTCGGTGATTTCAATCTCGCTGGTGGCAGATTTGATCTCCTCGGGGAAATCGATGTCGAACTGGCGCGAAGCAGTGTCCAGACCCTTGACAGGAGGCTCCGACACCCGCAGCCATCTGGCCACAAGGGGGAGCGTGGTGCCCTGAAAGACGAGGCTGACCAGCGTGCAGAGAAACACAATGTTGAACATCTCCTCGCTGTGCGGCACCCCCGAGGCGCGGCACAGGATGGCAAAGATGATGGGCACGGCGCCCCTCAGCCCCACCCACGACACAAAGAGGCGGTCGCGAACACTATACTGCCTGAAAGGAGCCAGCGAGATGAAGACGGCCAGCGGACGGGTGACGAATATCATGACGAAACTGATGATCAACCCCGGGACGAGGACGGTCTTGAGCTCGGAGGGGTTGACGAGGAGGCCCAGCGTGAGGAACATGCTGAGCTGGGCGAGCCAGGTGATGCCGTCGAAGAAATTGCGCGTGGAGCGTTTGTGGACAAACTTGCTGTTGCCCACTATCAAACCGGCGATATAGACCGCCAGATAGCTGTTGCCGTGCAGATAGTAGGTGGCGGCAAAGACAAAGAAACTGCCCGCCAGCACCAGGATAGGATAGAGCGCGGCATTGTCGATATTGATTTTGTTGACGCACCACACCAGCGCCTTGCCGAACAGCCATCCGGCCACGGCCCCGATGACAAGCTGGGTGAAGAGCATGAGGACAGCACTGCCGAAGTCGGGGCTGCCGCCCTGCAGGACGAGGGAGATGAAGGTGAGGGTGAGGACATAGGCCATCGGGTCGTTGGCACCGCTCTCCAGCTCCAAAGTTGGACGGAGGTTATGCTTGAGGTTGAGACCTTTGCCCCTGAGGATGGAAAAGACCGATGCCGAGTCGGTGCTGCTCATGGTGGCAGCCAGCAGCAGGCACAGCATCGGTCCCAGTGTCATGTTGTCGCCTTTCACCAGATAGAGCACTCCGCCCGTGGCGAGGGCCATGATGAGCACCCCCAGCGTGGCAAGGGTGACGCCGGGGCCGAGCACGGGCTTGATGTCGGACACCTTGGTGTCGAGGCCGCCCGAGAAGAGGATGGCACTCAGGGCCACGGTGCCCACCATCTGGGCAATCTTGATATTGTCGAAGCGCACGCCCAGGCCGTCGCTGCCGAAAAGCATGCCCACGGCAAGGAACAGCAGCAACGCCGGAACACCGAAACGGCTTCCGGCCTTGCCCGCCAGGATGCTGACGAAGAAGAGGATGGAGAGGACGAGCAGGATGAGTTCTATCTGCATGATTGTATGTTGTTTGATGAAAGGATGACGTTTGAATGGACTACCTGTTTGCGACAGGGGAGCTACCGGCCGAGGGCGAAGGTTTTGGCTTCGTCGGCCTGCAGGCGCACCACGGGGCTTTCAGGCTCGAAGACCCCGGTGTCGTAGCGGCCTGCCTGCAGCAGGACGAGGGCGGCATCGCGGCTGCGCACCACGGTGACGCCTGAGTTTGTGCTAATCTGCGGGGTGAGGGTGTTGAGGATGTCGTGGCGGTTTTCGGCAAGGGCTTCGCGGCAACGGCGGTAGTCGTCGGTGTTGAGATAGACGGTCTTGATGCTGACGGGGCTGCCGGTGGGCAGGTACTTGTAGTGCCAGAGGGTTTTGGTGAAGCAGAGCACCGAGAAGACCACACCCACCCCAAGGGCGATGACCCCGACAGTGAGGAGGAGAGTTTGCATGCTGTCGCTAAGACCGCGGGCAAAGCAGGCCACTATGGCCGCCATACCGATGAGGGTGAGGATAATCCATAACATGGGCGATTTGCCCTTGCGTTCCATTTCGCCGGACATTTGAGTGGCGATGTATTCGTTGATGTTTTGTGTGTGTTCCATTGGTTTGTTATTTTTGTATTTCGTTGATGTATATGTCGGTGAGGGGAGTGAGTTTTTTCCCTTCCCGACGGAGTATTTGTGAATAATATACCCGCTCGGGGGTGTCGCTATAGCGGACAAGCACCAGACCGGGCGCGGAGATGCGTTTTATGGCCCCGAGGGCGGCCTCGTCGCATTGGGCAAGGGCATCGGTGAGCGGCTGGAGCGACGATTCGTCATAGTAGGCATAGGTGGGTTCGAGACGACTGCGGAGCTTGGTGCTGTAGGGAAAGCGGCTGTCGCCGAAGAGGTAGAAGCAGAGCACAAAGAGCAGGCTGCAGGCCCCGATGCCTGCCGTGTAGACGAAGAGGCTTGCTACATTGGGCGAAAGGCCGTCGACGGATAAATAGATTAACGCACTGACGGCTCCGATGGCCACCAGCACCCATGCCGTCCAGAGGGGTTTGATACAGTGGCGTATCTCGGGACGGGAATAGATTGATTGTTTTATGTTTTGCATAGCTGATTTGGATTATTAAACCTGAATAAAGCAACAGACGGAGCAGCCATGCCCGAGGTGTGGAGGGGCTGTGGCCGGTCCGGAAAGGGATGGGGTATAATCCAGCAATCAGAGTCGCAGACTGCAGAGGGAATAGATGTTGCAGCCCGGCGCACAGAGGGGTGTCAGTTCCTCCCCTATTCCAGCGGGGAGCGAACAGTAATGGGGTGCGGCGGGCCACTTGCCCCCGTCGAAGAGCTGGCTGCCAAAGGGCTTTGCCGGCCTGGGGGTGGGCGTGGTGGGCTGGCTGTCGACAAGCAGGATGTCTTCGAGACCTATATCCTGCCATGCGGGGCATTCGTTGCTGCTTTCGCATACCAGCCCCTGGGGTGAGGTGCAGCCGTCCACCGGCAGGGCAACAGCCTTGTTGCCAACGGCCGACAGGAGCACAAACAGCCACACGGCAACGCCCGAGCGCGCAAGGACGCAGGGGCGGAGACGGCGGATGAGGTGTTTGATGTCGGTCATATCTACGGTGTGTAACGGCGGAGATGCATTATTATTGCAGGGGCGCCATTAATCTGTTTGGGAAGATTCGCCCGATGGGGTGCCGGTGTTGGTGAGCACACGGATGAGGTAGTAGTAATAGACGATGAAGAGGATTCCGATCATGATATTGCCCACGCCGACGAAGGAACGGTCGAGGAAAAGCAGGGGCATGAGCATGAGCAGCAGTTTGGAGAGGGCATAGCAGTGGAACCCGTTTCGACGCAACCGCCACATCAGCACCAGCCCGATGACGGATATGGCGTCGAGCAGGGCACAGAGCAGGTAGTACCATTGTGGGATGCTGAGCGAACGCTCGAGGAGGATATTCCACTGGTCGGGCATTACCTCGGGGTGGGCGGCATAGTACCGCTGCATCCAGGGGAGGGTCAAGCCACTGACGAGTTCGGAAAGGAAATAGAGTCCGCTGACGATGAAGCTTATGACCAGCAGGACATGCAGGGTCTTCAGGTTGGCAGTGTATTTATTGTCTTCCATTGTCGGGTATAAAATATTAGACAGGGTCGCCCCCAATAGTTATTGTTCGACAGCCTCGCACAGGGAACGCCGTGAGGGGGACGGCGCCCATGCAACCCAGCGTCCCGAAGGGACGCGACAACAAGGTTTGTGGGCAAGAAACTGTCATGCTTTGTACTAGAGTGATTAATGATGCACTTCGGCCATCAGAGGACGGCGGCCATCTGCTGCTGCAGTTTTCGAGCCTCTTCGGCTGCACGCTCGGCAAAATCGGCTCCATTGGAGGCATAGATGATGCCCCGCGAGGAGTTGACCAGGAGGCCGCACTCGTCGGTGAGGCCATACTTGCACACCTCTTCAAGGCTGCCCCCCTGGGCACCTACACCTGGCACAAGGAGGAAGTTGCGGGGTGCGACGGCACGCACCTGGGTGAGCATGTCGGCCTTGGTGGCTCCAACAACGAACATCATGTTGTCCGGGGTGCCCCATTGCTGGGCTGTCTGCAGGACTTTCTCGAAGAGTTTCTGTTCATTGCCTACCGGGAGGAACTGGAAGTCGAAGGCTCCTTTGTTGGAGGTGAGGACCAGCAGAATGACCCATTTGCCTTCGAACACGGTGAAGGGCTGCACCGAGTCGGCCCCCATGTAGGGTGCTACGGTGAGGGAGTCGAAATTGAAGTCGCCTGCAGGGTCGAGGAAGGCTTTGGCATACTGCTGCGAGGTGTTGCCGATGTCGCCGCGCTTGGCGTCGGCAATGGTGAAGGCGGGTTTGGACAGGGAATGGAGATAGTCCATGGTCTTCTTGAGCTGCACAAGGCCTTCGATGCCCATGGCCTCGTAGAAGGCCAGATTGGGCTTGTAAGCCACGGCATAGTCGATGGTGGCGTCGATGATGGCTTTGTTGAAGAGGAACACCCCGTCGGGCTCGTCTTTGAGGTGGGCGGGCATTTTGTTCTTGTCTACGTCAAGCCCCACGCAAAGGAACGAGCGGCGGCTGTATATGAGGTCGATTAACTCTTGTCTGTTCATGATGGTATTGTTTTTAGGGGTTGGACACTATGTTTGTTATTCGGCGGTGACGCGGTGGAACTTCTCGGTAAGCTGCTGGGAGGTGATATGGGTCAGGTGGTCGTCGGAGACGATGCGACCGTGGTTGATGATGATGGCACGGGTGCACATGGCTTCCACCTCCTGCATGATGTGGGTGGAGAGGAGCACCACCTTGTCGTGGCCGGCGTTCTTGATGACGGTGCGGATTTCCTCAAGCTGGTTGGGGTCGAGACCGGTGGTGGGTTCGTCGAGGATGAGCACCTGGGGGTCGTGGATGAGAGCCTGAGCAAGACCCACACGCTGGCGGTAGCCTTTGGAGAGCTGGCCGATGCGCTTGTTGCTTTCGGGGGTGAGCCCCACAAGCTCGATCATCTGCTCCACCTTCTCTTTGGCCTGCTTGATGCCATATACACCGGCGGCAAAGCGGAGGAACTCGCGCACATACATGTCGGTATAGAGCGGGTTGTGCTCGGGCAGATAGCCCGTCACCCGACGCACGGCCAGAGGGTCGTCGTAGATGCTGTGGCCGCAGACGGTGGCTTCGCCTTCGGTGGGCGGGATGTAGCACGTGAGGATTTTCATCAGGGTTGACTTGCCGGCGCCATTGGGGCCGAGCAACCCTACCACTTCGCCTTTCTGGGCGGTGAAGCTGACGTCGTCCAATGCCCGCTGGCTGTCGTAGATTTTGGTTATATGCTGTACTTGTATCATGTTCTTAAGAGTTGGGGAATGGGGCGTTAATGCTGAAGCATCTCTTTGGCTTTCTGCAGCGAGATGCGTTCGCCATCGGCAAAAGCCACGACAAAGGCATCCTTGAAACCCTTGTCGCGCACCTCTTTCTGGTAGTTTGCGGCCTCGCGGGCGGTGGAGAAGCTGCCCGTGGTATAGCAATAGGTGCCTTTCTGCAAATAATAATCGTAGTCGGTGATACCCTTAAACTCGCGGGCATTCTTCTTCAATTCCTTGCCGCTGGTCATAAACTGCACCTTGAACACGATGCCGGTCTTGCGCGGCGCATCCGCCGGACGGACTTCGGCCTGCTCGGGTGCTGCCGCCGGCTGTGGCTCCACTTGGGGCGCGATGGCCACTGTGGGCTCGTCGATGGGCAGCGGGGGCTCCACGTTGGTCTTGGCCGTTGAGGGGACAAAGGTGGTGGGCTCGTCGGCCTTGGGGGCTTGTGGCTCCTTGGGAGCGACAGGCGCGGAGGTCGTTTCCTCCGGCTTGACAGGTTCGACCTTCGCCTCTTTGGCGGGCGCGGCGGCCTCTTTGCGCGTCTTGTCGTTATAGCCCTTGAGCGCTATCTTTAACGATGCCGGGGGCTTCACCCCTTCGACGGAACTCTTGTAGGTGACAAAAGCCTTGAAGATGCTCGACACGATGGCCGCCTGGCCTTCGTCGGACATCATATACTGCTCCTCCTCGGGATTGCTGATGAAACCCACCTCGGTGAGCACTGCAGGCATGGCGGTCTTGTAAAGCACAAAAATCTCGGCCTGCTTGACACCACGGTTGATGGTCTTGATGGCCGACTTGTATTGGTCCTGGATGTAACCGGCAAAGTCGAGACTTTTGTCGAGGTAGGCATTCTGGTACATGGCAAACATCACATAGCTCTCGGGCGAGTTGGGGTCGAAACCCTGATAGTCGCTGTTGTCCTTGTAGCCCTTCTCCAGCAAGATGTCGGCATTTTCCTTCTTAGCCACCTCCATGTTGGCCTTGCTCTGCGACAAACCCATCACATAGGTCTCCACACCGGTGGGTGTGCTGTTGTTCCACGAGTTGCAGTGGATGGAGATGAACAGGTCGGCTTTGGCCTTGTTGGCCATACGGGCACGCTCGGCCAAGGTGATGTCCACATCGGTGGTGCGCGTATAGATAATCTTCACATCGGAATAGTTGTCCTCTATCAGTTTTCCCAGCTTCAAAGCCATCTGCAGGGTCAGGTTCTTTTCCTGCGACTTTCTACCCACTGCTCCGGGTTTGTCGCCGCCGTGACCGGCATCAATCACTACAGTCCTTACATGTCCGACGGACTTTTTTTGCGAAAAAGCGGCCCCATTTATGCAGGCAAGCACAATAAAAAGGGCAAATAAGCGTTTCATTTTCAGTTGTATATTTTATATATTTTTCTATTCAGCAAAAAGTTGGTATCTTTGCAAATTCTTTTGCAAAGATACGACTAAAATCGGAAAGTAAAGAAAATAATGCGGAAACTTTTGAACATCTGCCTGTTAGTCTTGCTCCTGACATTCCCTGCAATGTCTGGTGCTCAGACCGATTCGGTGTTCACCCCCTCCACTGCCCACCCCACCCTGCAGACGACCCACCACCTTGCCGACACCCTCCTCCGCCACATGCTGGGCACACCCGACTCGCTGGTGGCCGCAACCGACTCACTTTCTGCGCTTGCCGACACGCTTGCACACCTTGCCGACACGCTCGACTCCCTTGCCAGCCGGCCCTCGCTTCCCGTCATCCAGCCCTCACCCAACGCCCTCACCAGTGCCGTCCACTACAAGGCCAACGACTCAATAGCCATCGACATCAACAAGCGCAAAGCCCAACTCTATACCAAAGGCGTCATCGAATACGATGGTATGGAGCTGAAGGCCGACGACATACAGGTAGACTTCAACAGCCAGATACTCAGCGCCAGGCCGGTCACCGACTCGGCGGGCAAAGTGAACGGCCGTCCCTTCTTCAAGCAGGGCGATGCCGAATACATGGCGGATACCATTGTCTTCAACTACAACACTCACAAAGGACTCATCTCCGGTGTCATCACCCAGCAGGGCGACGGATTCCTGCACGGTTCGAGGGTGAAAAAAGTCAGCGACTCCGTCATGTATCTGAACGGCGGACAATACACCACCTGCAACTACTCCCACCCCCATTTCGCCATCAACTTCACCCATTCCAAGCTTATCACCGGCGACAAGATTTTCACCGGCCCCGCCTACGTCACCATCGAGGACGTACCCACCCCCCTGGTGCTCCCCTTCGCCTTCTTCCCCATGACCCACGACCGCACCTCGGGTATCCTTATGCCCAGCTACGGCTGGATGAACAACCGCGGCTATTACCTTAAGGACGGCGGCTACTACTTCGCCATCAACGACAACCTCGACCTCGCCCTCATCGGCGAGATTTACACCAACCTCAGCTGGGCCGCCGAAGCCCGCAGCAACTACTACCTGCGATACAAATACAAAGGCAACTTCGACATCCGCTACGGCATCACCAAGGAGGGCATACCCGGCGACAGCAACACCTTCCGCAAATTCAGCGACTTCAAGATAGCCTGGAAACACGACCAGGATGCCAAGTCCAACCCCCGCAGCCGCTTCTCGGCCAACGTCAACCTGCAGAGCCGCAACTACAACAAGAATACCACCAACCGCAACGACTACTTCAACAGCACCACCACCTCCAGCATCTCCTACACCGCCCAGCTGGGCAGCTCGCTGAACTTCGCCGCCTCCCTGCGCGAGTCCTACAACGCCCAGACAGGCCTCATCAACCTGAAGCTTCCCCAGCTCTCCCTCAGCTCCACCACCTTCTACCCCCTGCGCCGCAAAGAGGCCGCCGGCAACCTCCGCTGGTACGAGAACCTTTCGCTCTCCTACTCCTTCTCCGCCGACAACAACATCAACGCCCAGGACTCCGACCTCTTCAAGCTCCAAACCCTGCAGCGCATGCAATACGGCATACAACACACCATACCACTCTCCCTCACCCTCAAAGTGCTCAAATACTTCAACTGGACCAACACCGCCAACTACAGCGAACGCTGGCACTGGTCCACCATCCGCAAACACTACGACACCGTGACCAACACCCTGACTATCGACACCGTGCGCGGGTTCCGCGGCAACCGCGAGGTCAGCTTCAACTCGTCTCTCTCCACCCGCATCTATGGCATGTTCAACTTCAAGTATGGTCCCCTCAAAGCTATCCGTCACGTTATCAACCCCTCCGTCTCCTTTAACTACCACCCCGACTTCGGCCACTCCTCCCTCGGATGGTGGCAGTCCTACACCGACAAGACCGGCTATGTCCACCGTTACTCCATCTTCGAGCAAAGTCTCTACGGCGGTCCCCCCGACGGGCAGTCAGGGCGCATCTCATTCAGCATCGGCAACAACCTCGAGATTAAAGTCGCCGACCGGAAGGACACCATCACTGGCATGCGCAAAATCACCCTCCTCGAAAACCTCAACCTCTCCATGAGCTACGACATGGCACGCGACTCGCTCCGTTGGTCCGACCTCACCATCAATGGTCGTACGACCCTATTCAAGAACCTCGTCATCAACTACTCCAGCTCGTTCAGCCCCTACTATATCGACAACGATGGCCGCAAGCACGACCAATTCATCTGGAAAGTCCCCGGACAGAAGAAACTGTTTCAGAAAAACAACTCCACCTGGAGCACCCAGATATCCTACAGTCTCAACAACACCACCTTCAAACCCGAAGGCGACAAGAAGGCATCCAAATCTGAAGGCGAGCAGATTGTAGCCCCCATCATGCAGTCGCCCTACAACTACAACCCCGCCCTGCTCATGGGCACCTATGCCGACTTCTCCATGCCCTGGAACGTATCGCTTAACTACACCCTCAGCTATGTCAGCACCTTCGTGGCCGCACAATACAACTACAAAAGCGAGGTGATCCAAACCCTCAGTCTCTCCGCCAACGCCAACATCACCAACAACTGGCGCGTGGCCGTATCCACTGGCTACGACTTCGTCAAGAAAGGCCTCTCCTATACCTCCATCGACATTTACCGCGACCTCCACTGCTGGGAGATGCGCTTCAACTGGGTCCCCTTCGGTTACTACAGAAGCTGGAACTTCATCATCAACATCAAAGCCAGCAGCCTCAAAGACGTCAAATACCAGAAACAGCAATCCTACCAGGACAACCAAGGCTACTACTCCTACTAACCTATTAATCAACAAAACACACCCTATGACCGACAAGCTATACCACTCCATCGGTGAAGTATCCCAAATGCTCCACGTCAACCCCTCCCTCCTCCGCTTCTGGGAGACCGAATTCCCTGCCATCAAACCCCATAAAAACAAGAAAGGCACCCGCTACTACACCGACGATGACATCGACCTCCTCCGCCAAATCTACCACCTCACACGCGAGTGCGGCTACACCCTCGAAGGTGCCCGCGAACGCCTGCGTCTCTCCGACGACATCGACCGCGACAAACAGCTTGTCAAAACCCTCACCGAAGCCCGCCAGTTCCTCGTCGACCTCAAGGAATACCTTTAGGTAATCTCTAAAAACAGCCCCACCGAAAGGGGCATTCATGATTACCGTTATTGATTACTTAACACGAATTGCCATGTAATAACCATAAATTCATGGCAAGAGACTGGCTCATAATACATAGCATCACAGGCTCTTGCGGAACAAAGACCAGCGAGGGTTCGGGCTATTGCTGCTCGAAGGCTTTGACTTTGTCGCAGAAGCGCTGGTTGGCGCGGGAGAGGGCGGTGTCGGCATTGATGCCGTGGTCGTGGGCCCAGTGGATGAGGTTGAAGAGGAGCGTGCCAAACGACTCTTCTGTGGGTTCGGACTCCGCCATAGTCTGTGTAGGCGGCATTTCTGGCGTCGACGCAGAGCCATCGGGAGAGGGCAGCGTGGGGTCGACCCCGATGCCGGCGGCTTTCTCCTGCAGGCGGACGGCCTTGACCAAGGACGGCAGGCTGGCGGGGACACCTTCGAGGACGGACTTGCGGCCTTCGTGCATCTTGATTTGTTCCCAGCTCTCGCCATCGTAGTCGCCGGGATGGAAGATGAAGGGGTGGCGGTCGACGAGCTTGTCGCTGATGGCGTTGAATATGTCGGCGGGAGTGAAACGCCCTTCCTCTTCGGCTATCTTGGCGTAGAAGAGGAGGTGCATGAAGAGGTCGCCGAGTTCCTTCATTAACTGAGTATTGCGGTCAGCACATTGGGAATGCTTTGCCACGTCGGACTCATCTTCATTTTTCAATTCTGAATTTTCAATTGCCAGGATGGCCTCGCTGAGTTCGAAGGTCTCCTCGATGGTGAGATAACGGAGGCTCTGCATGGTCTGCACACGGTCCCAGGGGCACTGTCGGCGCAGGAGGTCGAGGATGTCGCTGAGCCGCTGTAGGGCTTGGATGTCGGCGGGTTTCATATACGGCGCACCTCCTCTATGCCTTCTATCCGTTCGAGGTTTTCGAGCAGATGGTTGAGATTGTCGAGGTTGAGGACGTAGAGCATGATGATGCCGCGGACGATGCCTTCGACGGCCTCGAGGGTGATGGCGCGCATGTTGAGGTCCATCTCGCCAGTGACGATGCCGGTGATTTCCTGCAGAAGGCCTTTGCGGTCGATGGCGGTAAA
>Ga0247611_10003536_pt1 | contig 22998 bp, 22 predicted proteins | sample 177DNAGHGhighgp2_FD_192422 | JGI IMG/M metagenome (GOLD analysis project Ga0247611, IMG submission 192422) | Sheep rumen microbial communities from Palmerston North, Manawatu-Wanganui, New Zealand - 1770 DNA GHGhigh gp2 | ecosystem: Host-associated > Mammals > Digestive system > Stomach > Rumen... | reverse complement strand
CAGCGACGCCTGCGCATCCAGGCACGCGACGCCGTATGGTGGCGCGACGCCTGCCTGCTCTACTTCCAGACCTTCTCCAAGCGCCCCATTCCACAGGACGTGGAGCACCCCGTGCATAACCTGGACGAGATGATGCGCTTCAAGATCAACATCACGATGTACGAGAACCCCGCATGTGGCTATGACAAATAGAGAGCTACTCTCCGCCTACTACCAGCGCCATAGCAGCGAACTGACCGCCTTTGCCCTGTGCCGCGTGCACAACCGGCAGGATGCCGAGGACATTGTGCAGGACATCTTCCTGCGCCTGCTACGGTCAGACCAGCTGCTGACGGAGGTCACACTGCCCCATCTCGTCTACACGATTGCCCAGCATCTCATTGCCGACTACTACCGCCGGCGGCGCATCACCGTGGAGTGCCGGTATCTGCTGGGCATGAGCAGTGACGAGGATGCTGCCTCGCCCTGCAACGTCCACGACATCGTCTGCCAGCTGGAGCACGGTCTGGCCCGCCTGCCCGAGGATTGCCGCAGCGTCTACCGCCTGCACGTCTACGACGGCCTGCAGGTCAGCGACATCTCGGAACAGCTCCACATGAAGTACCGTGTCGTGGAGTATCGCTTGGGCCTGGCCCGCCGCCACATTCGCCACTTCCTTCAGAAGATTGCATAGCCGCCGTGTCCGAACAGCCCGACGCTGATGGCCTCGTGCAAACTTGTTTTTCACGATAGTCTTTGTCGTTTCCATCTTTTTTTGTACCTTTGCAGCCATAATGTCGTTACAAATGATATAATACACGTACAAGAAAAAGCAGAATATGGAAGTCATACAAAGTTTTACAATCGATCACACCCGGCTGAAGCCGGGCATCTACGTGTCGCGTGTGGACAGGGGATTCACCACGTTCGACCTGCGCATCACCGAGCCCAACAAGGAGCCTGCGGTAGCCCCTGCCGCCATTCACAGCATAGAGCACCTGATGGCTACGTGGTTCCGCAACTCGCAGGTGAAGGACGATGTGGTCTATGTGGGCCCGATGGGATGCCTCACGGGCATGTATATCATCATGACGGGCTCGTACACGGTCGAGGACATGCGCCGGCTCACCATCGAGTGCTTGGAGTGGATACTCACACAGACAGAGGTTCCCGCCACGACGCCAGAGACCTGTGGCAACTACTTGCTCCACGATCTGCCCATGTGCCACTGGGAGTGCCGCCGCTACCGCGACAGGCTGAAGAACGACTTCCACTCGGAATACGCCAAGCTACAGGTTACGCTCAGCGACGGGCGTACGTTTGCAGACGCATAGAGGGAAGTCCTGCAGCAAGAATCCCAGTAACCGTCACCAGTTTTTTGCATAGTTATTGATGAACGAAACAGAAAGAATCAATCTGGATGAATATGTCCAGACGGGCGAAGGCGGAACGGCTCTCACCTACACCCGCAAGGACGGTCGCTCGCTGGCCAAGCTCTATAACCCTGGCTTCGAGGCCGACCGGGCGAAGACTGAGTTCCTGACTGCCCGCATCGTGTTCGAAATGGGCATCCCCTCGCCGGAGCCTTTCCGGTTAGTGACGGACGGGGAACGTAACGGGGCTGAATACGAGCTGATCAGGGGTAAGCGCTCCTATACGCGCATCATCTCGCAGGAGCCCGAACGGATAGAGGAAATCTCCCTCAAATTCGCACGCATGGCCAGGGAGCTGCATGTCAAGGAGGCCGACACCACGCGCCTTCGCTCCTACAAACAGGGCATAGAGCGCTTCTATCGGGAGAAGAACATGGTGCCGGAGGACTACAAGACGCAGGCCCTGCAGTTCTTGGAAACAGTGCCCGACACGCCTCGCTGCCTGCACGGCGACCTGCACATCGGCAACATCATCACCGACGGCGAGCGCGACCTCTGGATTGACGTGGGCGAGTTTGCCTACGGAGCACCGGAGTGGGACCTGTCGCTGATATGGACCATGTGCCACAACATGAGCGCAGAGCGGGCCGACTACCTGTTCCACCTGACACCCGAGACGATGAAGGCCCACTGGGACATCTTCTTCCCCGCCTATCTGGGCACCACCGACCCGCAGGCTATAGGCCTGGCTACCAAGCGTCTTCTCCCATACTACGCCGCCAAGGTTCCCTACGTGTATGACATGGCCTATCATGCCCCCATGCCCGACGTGGCCTTGCAGCATATTGTAAAACATTTTCAGCCGTAATGATATGAAGCACTTCTCGTTCAAAGGCATGCTCAAGCAGTTGGCCAGGCCCAGTTTGCTGCTGATAGTTGTGGCCACTGTCACGCTGGCGGCAACCTCGCTCATACAGTACTATTTCTCGAAGAAGGGAATCAGAGATGAGGCAGTGATGCGCGCCGAGAGCCAGTTGGAGACCACACGCGTGAGGATTATGGACGTGGTGAACCAGACCGAGGCGGCGGTGCGCAACAGCGTCTGGATAGCCTGCTGGTGCTTGGACGTGCCCGACAGCCTGCAGGTGGTGGCACGCCGCGTGGTGGAGGACAACCCCGTGGTGATGGGCTCGACCGTGGCACTGGTGCCAGGCTACTACAGCGAGCACCCGCTGTTCTCACCATACGTCTGTCGCGAGGACGGAAAGCTTGTCACCAAGTCGCTGGCTACGGATGAGTACAACTATCCCTCACAGGAGTGGTTTACCAAACCGATAGAGCTGGGCGAGGGCTACTGGTCGGAGCCTTACATTGACGAGGGCGGCGGCAATGTGCTGATGACCACCTACTCGGTGCCGCTGAAGGACTACCGGGGAAAAACAGCCGCCGTGCTCACGGCCGACGTGTCGTTAGAGTGGCTCTCGCATCTGGTGAACGACATGCAGGTCTATCAGAACGCCTACGGCGTGATTGTGAGCCGCCAGGGCAAGGTGATGATAGGGCCGGATAACGAAAACGATATCGAAAACTATAACGATGAGGTGCAGGAATACACCACGCGGGTGGAGCGGACAGGCTGGACCATGACGATTGTCATTCCGGAGAAGGAGATCTTCGGCGGCATAAGGCGCATCAGCCTGCTGGTGAACCTGCTGCAACTGCTGGGCATCGGCATGATTGTCCTGATACTCCGCATTGTGACCAGAAACCAGCTGAAATACCAGAAGGTGAAGGAAAAGGAGGCTGCCATAGAGAGTGAGCTGCACGTGGCCAACGCCATACAGACGGGCATGCTGCCCCACACCTTCCCCACCTATCCCGACCGCGATGACGTGCAGCTCTACGCCTCGCTGACGCCCGCCAAGGATGTGGGCGGCGACCTGTTCGACTTCCATATACGCGACGAGAAACTGTTCTTCTGCATTGGCGACGTAAGCGGCAAGGGCGTGCCCGCCTCGCTCTTTATGTCGGTGACCAGGAGCATCTTCCGCACCATGTCGGCTCGCGAGTCCATGCCCGACCGCATCGTGGCGACGATGAACGAGACCATTGCCGACATGAACGAGACGAACATGTTCGTCACGCTCTTCGTCGGCGTGCTCGACCTGCCCACGGGCCGACTGCGCTACAGCAATGCCGGCCACGACGCGCCGCTGCTCGTAGGCGCCGGTGTAGGCACGCTGCCCTGCGACTCGAACATCCCCGTAGGTGTGATGACGGGATGGAAGTACACGCTGCAGGAGACCCAGATCTTCACCGGCACCACCATCTTCCTCTATACCGACGGCCTGACAGAGGCCGAAGATGCCGACCACGCACAGTTCCGCATGGGGCGCGTGAACGACGTGGCCACCAAAGCCCTTGAAAAAGGACTGCAGGAACCCAAACAGCTCATCGGCCTGATGACCGATGCCGTTCACCAGTTCGTGGGCGATGCCGAGCAGAGCGACGACCTGACGATGATGGCCGTCCAGTACATCAAGGAGCAGCGCGACGTGCGGCTGCGCAAGACCATCGTGCTGCCCAACGACACCAAGGAGGTGCCACGGTTAGCCGCCTTCGTCGACGAGGTGTGCGAAGCCGTGGGCTTCAGCCCTTCCGTCACCATGCAGATGAACCTTGCCCTCGAGGAGGCTGTGGTCAACGTGATGAACTATGCCTACCCGCCCGGCACACGCGGCGACGTTACCGTTGAGGCCGCGTCGAACGACGTGCGGCTGAAGTTCACCATCATTGACAGCGGTTCACCCTTCGACCCCACCCTAAAACCCGATGCCGATATTACGCTCACCGCAGAGGAACGACCTATCGGCGGACTCGGAATTCTGATGGTGCGCCAGATCATGGACAGCATCAACTATGAACGGGTGGACGGGTGCAACGTGCTGACGCTGAGAAAGAAACTGGCCGTTCAGGGCCAAACAACCAAATAAATAAAAACAAACCAAATAGACAATGAAAACAACCATCCAAGAACAAGACGGCAACATGGTTGCCATTCTGGAGGGCCGCCTCGACACCGCCGCCGCCCCCGAAACCGAGAAAGCCATGAATCCTCTCTACGACTGCGAGGGACAGGATATTATCATCGACTGCACAAAGCTGGAATATGTGTCGTCGAGCGGTCTGCGCATCTTCCTTGGCATCCTGAAGAATGCCAAACCCAAGGGATGCCACGTCTATATCAAGAACATCTCGGACGACATCCGGGCCGTGTTTGCCATGACGGGGTTCATCAACCTCTTTGAGTTCAAATAGTCCGGGTATAACCATGTGAAAACAGGTGCTATAGATGGGAAGTAACGTCATACTGGACGCACATGGCGAGGCACTGATGCAGCAGTATCGCGAACTGCGCCCCGTACTGGAACAGCTGGCAGAGGAGGCCTACAACTTGTTGCGTCATGCACTCCGTGAGCAGGGCATCTATGTCACGGCCATGGAATACAGGGTGAAGACCGAGAAATCGCTGGCCGGGAAACTGGAACTGAAGGGGGCGAAGTACAAGAGCATTGACGATATTACCGACCTCGTGGGGCTGCGCGTCATTACCTTCTATACGGATGAGGTGGACAAGGTTGCAGCCATTGCCAAACGCCTTTTCGACATTGACTGGAAGGAGAGTGTGGACAAGCGCAAGCTGCACCAGCTGGACTCCTTCGGCTACAACTCGCTGCACTACATCTGCCGGCTGAAAAAAAGTGGCTCGGGATTAAACGATCAATCGACGAAACGTTTAAACGATCAAACGTTTAAACGGTTAAACGAAGAAACGAAGAAACGACCAGACGACCAGCCCAACCCCCGCTTCGAGCTGCAGATGCGCACGGCCCTGCAGCATGTGTGGTCGACCATTGAGCACGACACGGGCTATAAGGGCGACGTGAAGATTCCTCGCGAGTACATGCGACAGTTCAGCCGTTTGGCAGGCATGCTCGAACTGATCGACGACGAGTTCAGCCGCCTGCGCCTCGTGCTTACCGACTACCGCCGCCAGATACAGGCCTTGGTGAAGAACGGACAACTCAACGACGTGCCGCTGTCGGCCGACTCGTTCCGCAGCTATCTTGACTTGCACCCCTTCGACCGCCTGAACGGGCGCATCGCCGCCGTCAATCAGGCCGAGATTTATCCCGTATCGATGCTGCCCTTCCTGCCAGTGCTTGAATCGTTCGGTCTGGAAAGCCTTGGCGATCTGCAGCACTTCATTGACGAAAACAGCGAAGATGCCTATCAGCTGGCGCTCTCGCAACTGGCCATCACCGATCTTGACATCCTCTCGTCGAGTGCTGCCCTGCAGTATCTCTGTCTGGTTCATGTCCTGAAGCACGATGGCGGGTGCAATGGGCTAAAGGCGGTCTATGACACCATCAACGGCGAGTCGGATGCCAACCGGATGCTGGCTGCCATGGTGCTGGAACAGGCAGAGACCCTACCCTTCATGCAGAAGCGGTAAGTTACTATGTAGGAAATAAATATTGATGAATATGGAAACAGAATTGTTCTTAGGTTTTGGCCTTGGTGCGTGGATTACCATCGCCACAGTGCTGGGCATGTTCACGACGCTGCTCTTCACCAAACTGCGGGCCGATGTGGTGTTCCTGGCAGCTATTGGTGTGCTGTTCGTCACGGGTGTGCTCAATGCCAAGGAGGCCTTCTCGGGCTTCAGCTCCACGTCGGTGGTGGTCATTGGCGTGCTGTTCGTAGTCGTGGCGGGACTGACGCACACCGGCGTACTGCAGTGGATTGTGCGCCACCTGCTGGGGCAGCCTGGGAGCTATGGCAAGGCGGTGGTCAGGCTGATGCTGCCAGTGGCGGCCCTGAGCTCGTTCCTGAGCAACACCACCGTGGTGGCTATGTTCGTGGGCATCGTCAAGATGTGGTCGAAAAAGCTGGGCGTTTCCCCCTCGAAGCTGCTCATACCGTTGAGCTACGCCTCGGGCATGGGCGGCGTGTGTACCCTCATCGGCACTCCGCCAAACCTGATTATCAGTGGTCTCTATGCCGACAAGACCGGCGAGGCGATGAATGTGCTGGCAACAACGATTCCCGGCCTGTTCTGCCTGTTTGTCGGTGTGCTCTCGGTCATTGCAATGAGGCGGCTGCTCCCTGACCGTAAGGCACCGGAGTCGGCCTTTGAGGCCACGGCAGAGTACACGGTTGAGTTGTTGGTACCATCGGACAACAAGTATATAGGTGAAAGCCTGGGTGATGCCGGCCTGTTCCACGTGAAGGGCGGTACCCTGATAGAGGTCTACCATTTCGATAATGTGCCGGCCGCCGTCAGCGAGGAAGAATATGTGATGGGTGGCGACCGTCTGGTCTATGCCGGACAGATTGACGAGATACTGGAACTGAAGAAGACTCACGGACTGGTAAGCGCCGACCATCATGTGTTCTCCATGAGCGAGATCGACAAGAACCGCCAGCTGCGCACGGCCTTCGTCACCTTCGAAAGCAGTCTGATAGGCAAGACCATTGGCGACAGCACTTTTGAGAAAGACAACAACATGACATTGGTGGCTGTGGCCCGACGTGGCAAGCGCATCAACGAAACGCCGCGACAGGTGGTCTTGCAGGCCGGCGACACGCTGCTCCTGGAATGTCCGCCCCGGCTCAATGTCAATACCGACAACCTGTCGTCGCAACTGCATTTCTTCGACAGCGACCAGGTGGTCAGCATAGGCCCGAAGACGCTGGTGTCGGCTGTCATCATGATTGCCATGGTGGCTCTCTCGGCCATCGGCGTCATGTCATTGCTGCAGTGTGCGTTCATTGCTGCCGCAGCCATGCTGCTGCTGCGCTGTTGCAGCGTTGACCAGGCCATGAAGGCCATCAACTGGGACATCCTGATGGTTTTTGCCGGCAGCGTAGTCCTTGGACTGGCCATCCAGAAGACGGGCATTGCCGAGCGCTTGGCAATGGGTATCCTTGACGTCTGCGGAACCAATCCCATCGTGGTCATGACAGCCATCTGCCTCGTTGGCACTTTCATCACGGAGTTCATCTCGAACACGGCGGCGGGAGCCATGTTCTTCCCCATCATGTACGAGGCTGCCGAAAAGATGGGCTATGAGCCATATCCCTTCCTCATTGCCCTGATGGTCAGTGTGAGCAGCAGCTTCGCCACGCCCATCGGTTCGCCCACCCACATGCTGGTCTACGGACCTGGTGGCTACCGGTTCAGCGACTTCATGCGCATAGGCCTGCTGATGAACCTCATCATCCTTGCCGCCAATATCTTCATCGTGAACATCGTCTATCCGCTGACGCCGTTGTGATGCGTAGCCAATAAGCTGTGGTTAAATAGAACTTGAGAAACCTGTATTTAATAGACAACAATTGCGGCAGAGCACATCGGTGTCCTGCCGCAATTGTCGTTCAGGGTAGCTTTACTTCACCTCCCAGATATCGTTCGTCTCAAGCAGCTCGGTGAAGTTGTGGTATTTCTTCTGTGCCGAGACTTCGGCCAGCTGCTGATAGACGGCGTCGTTGTAGGTCGGGGCCTCCACGTCGCGAATCACGCCGAGGGCAATGGGGAAGCCGTCCTCGGGTGTCATCATGGCGAGCTTCAGCTGCAGGGTGTTGTCCTCGCAGTGGGCGTCATGCACCAGGACATCGTCGAGGGTGTAGCCGTCCTTGCCTATCTCCACGACCTTCAGGCCGAAGCCCTGCTGCACGAGTCCGAACTCGTTGTTCTCGCCGAACACGAGCTTCTCGCCGTGGCGCACGTAGATGGCGTTCTTCTTGCGGCCCTCGTTGTTGTAGACCACATCGTGGCAGTGGTCGTTGAAGATGACGCAGTTCTGCAGCACCTCGGTGACCGAGGCACCCTTGTGCTCATAGGCGGCCTTCAGCACCTCCACACTGCCCTTGGCATCGGTGGCCACGCAGCGGGCAAAGAAGTGTCCACGGGCACCGAAGCAGAGCTCGGCAGGACGGAAGGGATCCTCCACCGTGCCGTAGGGGCTCGACTTCGACACGAAGCCACGGGGCGACGTGGGCGAGTACTGTCCCTTCGTCAGACCGTAGATGCGGTTGTTGAGCAAAATCATGTTCAGGTCAATGTTACGGCGGTTGGCATGGATGAAGTGGTTACCGCCGATGGCCAGTCCGTCGCCGTCGCCGCTGACCTGCCATACGGTGAGGTTGGGATTAGCCACCTTCGCGCCGGTGGCGATGGCTGCGGCACGACCGTGAATGGTGTTCATGCCGTAGGTGGCCATGTAGTGCGGCAGACGGCTGCTACAGCCGATACCGCTGATGACTGCGACGTTCTCAGGAGCTACGCCAATCTCGGCCATGGCCTTATGGAGTGAAGCCAGGAAGAAGTGGTCGCCACAACCCGGACACCACCTCGGCTGGCCTTTCTTGAAATCTTGTGCTGTATAACTCATAATACTTTTATTATTTATACCACTGATATTATTTTTCAACCACGAATTTCACGAATGATACGAATTTCTTTTTCAGATTTTATTTATTACGAATTAGACGAATGTTAAACTACATATCTCTCGTATAAAAGTGACGTTTCACCGAAATTAAAATGTTGATGCCAGTTCTACATTATCATATACAACATGGAGTTCTACTTCTCTTTGAAAAGGGATTCCGCTTTTCGAGAATTCAACGGCCAGTGCATCCTGATACACTTTCTCGGTAAATCCACAACCAAGAGTACTATGGACTTTCATAGCAGCACCTATAATGTTGTAGGATTCATGAGGGAATATCACTTTGTCGCCGTACTTCATATTCGAAAAATTCGGAATAAATAAATATCAAAATTCGTTCTTTTCGTAAAATTCGTGGTCGTTAAAAATATTCGTGGTTATTTAAAACTATTTGTTGATAATCTCGGTGAATGCGTTGACGAGTTCTTCGACCACGAAGGGCTGTCCCTTGACCTGGTTGAACTGGTAGGGCGTGAAGTTGTCGACCTTCATGCGCAGGTAGGCAGCCAGCTGGCCCATGTTCTGTTCGGCCACCACCACCTTCTTGTACTTCTTCAGCACCTCGGCGGTATTGGCAGACAGCGGGTTCAGGTACTTGAAGTGCGTCTGGGCCACCTTGTGGCCCTGTGCACGCAGCTCGTCCATGGCGGCACGCAGATGGCCGTAGGTGGAGCCGAAGCCCACGATGAGCAGATCGGCATCGTCGGCATCGCCGATGACCTCGAGGTCGGGCACCTGAATGTTGGCAATCTTCTGCTGGCGCAGGCGCGTCATCAGGTCGTGGTTCTCGGGGTTCGTCGAGATGGCACCCGTCTGCGAGTCCTTCTCCAGTCCGCCCAGGATATGGGTGAAGCCCTCACGGCCCGGCACAGCCCAGTAGCGGGTGCCGTTCTCAGCACGCATATAGGGCGTCCACTTGCCTTTGAGCTCCTCAGGAACATACGGAGGATTGATGGGGTCGAGCTTCGCGATGTCGGGCAGACGGAAGGCTCCGCTGCCGTTGGCCACGAAAGCATCGGTGAGCAGCACTACGGGCGTCATGTGCTCCAAGGCTATCTTACAGGCCTGGTAGGCAGCATCGAAGCAGTCGGTGGGACTGGTGGCAGCCATCACGGGCATGGGGCTCTCGCCGTTGCGGCCGAAGAGCGCCTGCAGCAGGTCGGTCTGTTCCGACTTGGTGGGCAGACCCGTGGCGGGACCGCCGCGCTGCACGTCGAGCACCACGAGCGGCAGCTCCATGATGACGGCCAGGTTCATGGCCTCGCTCTTCAGGCAGATGCCAGGGCCTGAGGTGGAGGTGACACCGAGTGCGCCGGCAAACGAGGCTCCGAGGGCCGAGGCACAGCCACTGATCTCATCCTCGCACTGCACGGTGATGACGCCGCACGACTTGTGCTTGCTGAGTTCGTGCAGCACGTCGGTGGCAGGGGTGATGGGATAAGAGCCCAGGTAGAGCTTCAGTCCGGCCTTCTCGGCAGCGGCAATGAAGCCGTAGGCCGTAGCCTTGTTGCCGGTGATGTCCATGTAGCGGCCGGGTGTCTTTTCTTTCGACTCCACGCGATAGACGTTCACCGTCGACGAGTGGGTGTTATGGCCGTAGTCGAAACCGGCCTGGATTACCTTGATGTTGGCCTCGGCAATGGCAGGCTTCTTGGCAAACTTTTCGCGCAGGAAATTGGCCACGAGCTGCAGGTCGCGGTCGAAGAGCCAGCACACCAGTCCTAAGGCGAACATGTTGCGGCACTTCAGCATGGCCTTGTTGTCCATGCCCGAATCAGCCAGACAGTCCTTGACCATCGTGGTCAGCGGACACTGGATGACACGATCGGGGTCAATGCCCATTTCGCCCAAATAGTCCTCGCTCTTGAACTGTGCCTTCTCCAGGTCTTTCGGTCCGAAGGAGTCGGTGTCGATGATAATGGTTGCCCCCGGTTTGGCATAGCGGTACTGCGTCTTCAGTGCGGCAGCATTCATGGCCACCAGGACGTCGCACTTATCGCCCGGTGTGAATACCTGTCCGGCACCGATGTGCACCTGGAATCCGCTGACGCCTGTGAGCGACCCTTGCGGGGCGCGGATGTCGGCGGGATAGTCGGGGAATGTTGAGATACCATTGCCTACGGTAGCTGAGACCGTAGAGAAGATGTTGCCGGCCAGCTGCATGCCGTCGCCGGAATCACCAGAGAATCGCACGACCACCTGATCGAGCTCTTTCACTTCCAATTGTTCAGCCATAGCTTCTCTATTATAATAATATGTGTTGATGAAATTCGGGTGCAAAGGTCGTAAACTTTGCTGAAATGGCAAAACGTTTTCCAATAAAAATTACATTATTGGCGGTTTTTTGGCATAATTATTTGCATAATGTTGTAAAAATGCAACTTTAGGCAGCAAAATGACGGCTGTTATGCCATAAATCGTGGCGCTGTTTCAGTGCGGGCATGCCGCGCTGAAACGCTGAGGGCGCAAGACCATGGCGGTAGGGTTGCCGCAAGAAGGCGGTCAGAAGCTTTGCAGCCAGCCCTTCAGTTCGAGCACCATCTCAAGGTGATAGCGGAACGACTCGCGATAGCCCCAGCCATGGCCACCGCTGGGGTAGATGTGCAGGGCGGCGGGAACGTCGTGGCGGTAACACTCCTGATAGTAGTAGGCGCCGTTGGCGGGCAGCACCAAATCGTCGTCGTCGCTCAGGGCGATGAAGGCACGGGGCGTGGCACGCGTCACCTGCTGTTCGTTGCTGTACTCGTGAATCTCCTTCTTCTTGGGCTTCTTGCCCAAGAAGTTCTCCATGGACTCGCGGTGGGTGAAGGCGGGTTCCATGGAAATGACGGGATAGAACAGTATCTGGAAGTCGGGCTTGGCCTCGCCGCGGGCATGCGTGGCAATGGTCGAGGCCAGGTGGCCGCCTGCCGAGAAGCCCATGATGCCCACCTGGTCAGAATTGATGTGCCACTGCTTGGCATGGCGCCTCACATAGCGCATGGCCTCCTCGGCATCGTCGATGGGCACGAAGCGGTTGCCGTGGGGCATGCGATATTTCAGCACGATGAACGCGATGCCCTGATGGTTGAAGAAGTAGGCCCAGTCGGTGCCCTCGTGCTCCATGGCCAGATGAGTGTAGGCCCCGCCGGGACAGCACACCACGGCGCGCCCCGTGGCTTTCAGGGCTTCGGGCAGGAACACGTACAGTTCGGCCTTGTCGCTTTCGTCACCGTTGTGGCTGGGAGCTCCGTTGGGCCACAGGTCCAGCACTTGCTGGGCATTGCAGAGGGTTGTCATCATGAGCAATACTATCTGTAGAATCGATTTCTTCATTACCATTTCTTTTTTTCGGTCGCACCTTTTACTTTCATCATTGAAAAGTGTGCTGCAAAGGTAAGCAAAAAAAAAGGAACACAAAGATGATTGGGTAAATAATTGATAAAAAACATCGAATTCTCAACTTCATTTTTCCCTATCTAACAATTGTTTAACATCATTTAAGGGGGTCATTGAACCAATAGCTATGCCTTTCCGTCGCGTTTTGCCGCAAATCGCGTTGCATTTTGCCGCAAAACGCAGTGCATTATGCGGCAAAACGCAACCTATTATGCCGCAAAATGCGATGCATTATGCCGCAAAACGCGATATGTTATGCCGCAAAGCATGGATTCTGTGCCTCAGACGGCCAAAGATGACGGCAGGCAAATAATAGCTCAATTATTAGGAGGTTTAAAAGATATCCCATATCTTTGTGCCATAAATACGAAGTTATTCAACTTTCTCAAGTTAGAATTTAGAAGGAGATAGTAATGAATAGAAATTTGCAATGAAAAAAATCATCGTAGCCATCGATTCGTTTAAGGGTTGTCTGACATCGGCTGAGGCTAATCAGGCGGCAAGTGAGGGTATTCTCGAAAAGATGCCTGAAGCTGAGGTTGTACAGGTGCCTGTAAGCGATGGCGGTGAGGGATTTTTGGAAGCATTTCAGGCGGCAATGGGCGGCGAGTTGGTGGAAGTCTACGTGAAAGACCCGCTGATGCGGACAATCGTGGCGCAGTATCTGGTGAAGGGCAATACGGCAGTGATAGAGATCGCCAAGGCCAGCGGACTGACGCTGCTGTCGCCAGAAGAACGCAACCCGATGGTGGCCACGAGCTACGGCACAGGTCAGTTGGTGGTGAATGCTGTGCGCAAAGGCTGTAAGCATATCATCGTAGGGCTTGGCGGTAGTGCCACCAGCGACTGCGGCATAGGGATGTTGAAGGCGATGATCAATGCATTTGCCAAGCACGGCTCAATTCCCGCTGGCGCACCTACCCGTAGCCTTTGGGATGATGTGCACGAACTGGACAACATTCGCTTCACGATAGCGACCGATGTCACCAATCCACTCTGTGGCGAAAATGGGGCTGCCCACGTGTTCGCCCCACAAAAGGGAGCGAACCACGAACAGGTTCTTGCCCTTGATGCTCGTGCCAGACGTTTCGCGGAGGCCTCAGCCAAACATCTGGGCCGGGATTGTCAGAACATGCCCGGCGCAGGTGCAGCAGGCGGCTTGGGCTATGCTTTCCTGCAATATATGAATGCCGACTGTCGCTCTGGCATCGATCTCCTCTTGGACACCATCCATTTTGACAATCTGCTACAGGATGCCAGCCTCGTCATTACCGGCGAGGGCTCAGCCGATCGCCAGACCCTCATGGGCAAGTTACCTTTCGGTATCCTCCAACGCGCCCAAACCCATCACGTCCCCGTCATGCTACTCGCTGGCCGCATTGCCGACGAACAACAACTACTCGATGCCGGTTTCTCCCACGTTGCTTGCATCAATCCTCCCAACCTACCCCTCGAAATCGCCATGCAACCGGCAACAGCGAAAGAGAATATGAAAACTTTTCTTTTCATTCCGTAATAGACGAAACAATCTGGATACCACTTTTGGCCATTTGTTCTTCAGAGCTGACATCATAGTACAGGTTCTTATTTTTATACCTAAAAAGGGAAAATAATGGTTACAACTCAGTACCCCTGTTAACCTTAGGCTTCCACTTGTCCTTTGGTGCGGGCTGTTCGGCAGGATGAAAGGGTCGTATCTTTCATTCTTTTTTCTCAGTCACCGTTTACAGAATCGTTTCCATTCCAGTTTTTTGTACTTTCATCCCTAGGTTCCTATAGAAACTTAATGCAGCGTCATTACCCTCCCATACATTGAGAGTGATGTTATAGCAGCCTATGGACTTTGCATAGTCACGGACAAACTCATACAATTCCTTCCCAACGTGTTTGCCACGAGATTTTTCATCTACGCAGATGTCATCAATATACAAAGTCTTGATGTCCTGGAGTAACTTATCATCCTTAACCTCAGTAACCTGACAGAAAGCATGACCCAATACCTCCCCATCGTCATAAACGAAGATAGGCTTACTGTCATTATCAAGGAGGGTTTCAAGTTCCTGCTCGTCATACTTGGTGGTATTGGGCTTGAATAAATCAGGGCGTATCAGATGATGCACCATGTCTACTTGATGCAGCAGCCCTATGATAGCCTGAATGTCTCTTTTACCAGCTTTTCGTACCATTATTTCACAATTTCTCTTAAATGATTCTGCGAAGATAATCATTTTAAATTAATAATCAGCACCCCTCCTGAAAATTCCTCGTTAATAATTCAGAATCGGTGTTAAGAGATGTGAATCATGATTTTGTCATGTGGTGAAAGATGCTTATCTTTGCACCACAAATGGCACGAGACTGTACTGACATAGACGATGTTTCACAATGATAGAACTATGAGTAGCATTGCCCTCTCCATATTCCTACTGAGCATCGGCGCGAGTTTCATCCAGCGCACTACGGGCTTCGGTTTCGGCATCTTCATTATGACGATGCTGCCGTTCCTGATGCCAAGCTATGGCGAGGCCACAACACTCTCCGGACTCCTGGCTATCACAACTTCTGCTGCTATTGTGTGGCGGTTAAGAAGTCATGTTACCTGGCAGCGACTTTGGCCGATTCTGCTGACGTTCATCATCGTCTCGACCATAGCCATCTTTGCCCTGACACGTATCGAAGACCATATCTTACGACGTATCCTTGGCGTAGCACTCATACTGATTAGCATCTACTTCATGCTGTTCAGCCAAAAGATCAAGTTGCCAACAACAAAGAAAGTGCAGCTTGGCGCAGGAACATTGAGCGGACTGATGGGCGGTTTCTTCGGCATGCAAGGCCCGCCTGCCGTGCTGTACTTCATCCAGAGTGAGCAGACTAAGGAACACTATATGGCTATGGCTCAAACATATTTTCTGATTGGCAATGTAATGATGACGGGCGTAAGAGCCTTCAATGGCTTCTTTACAACTACCGTAGCCGTTGATTATCTCTATGGCCTCGGTGGTGTCATCATTGGCACGATGCTGGGTGCCTACGTTTTCAAACAGATTCCCAATCGCATTTTCCGATACTTCGTCTATGCATACATCTGCATCAGCGGAGCAATCATTATAATGACAAATTAAGTTTATGGTACATCAACGACTGACAGCCTTTTGGTAAGCTAGCATTATCTTCTTTGCGGCATCCATGACTTGCATAATATCGGCCATGTCCGATGGTTGGGCTTCTCTGATTATCCGGCTCATTTCTTTTCCTTAGCTTTCCTTGCAAACTCAAACAACGACAGAGGCAGGTGGCAGTAGCCGTCAGGATTCTTATCGAGGTAGTCCTGATGATACTCTTCCGCAGTATAGAAGTTCTGCAGAGGTAGTTTCTCTACAGCCAAAGGTTGTCCGTAGTTCTTCTGCTCTTCGGTAAAGGCCTTCTCGATGACAGGCAAATCTGACGGGTCAGTATAGTAGACACCTGTGCGATAGCGAGTTCCCTCGTCATGTCCCTGCTTGTTCAGGCTTGTGGGGTCAATGGCCTTGAAGAACATCTGTAACAGGAACTCTAGGCTAACCACATCGGGATAGAACCTCACAAAGACCGTCTCTGCAAAGCCTGTCTGGTCGGTATACACCTCCTTATACGTCGGATTCTCCGTATGTCCGTTGGCGAACCCCACTTCCGTTATGGCCACTCCTTCAATCTGCTTGAAGTAATGTTCAGTTCCCCAGAAACAGCCACCAGCCAGATAGATGTCTTTCGTTGGTTTTGTTTCCAGAATCCCGTCCACCTCATGCTCAACGAAGGGACCGGCCTTGCACTCCAGCAGGACACTCGGCTCTAGGCACTCCAATCCATGCCAGACGTTCTTGGGGATATCCACGCCATAGCGGCCACTCTCCTGACTAATGACGCAGGATTCTACAATTTCGCCCTCGTCATTATAGGTTGTCACGCGAACCTTTCCTTTTAGAATCACAAAGGTCTCGTCCTTATCTGGATGGTGATGCACGGGGATAAAAGTGCCTGGTTCCAAGGCATTGAGGAATCGGTGACACTTGTCCTGCAAACTCTGATGGAAGTTATAGTTCTTCCTCAGTCTCGGCGACTTCTTGGCTTCCTCGGCCAATCCGTTCATTAAGTTATCGTCTATTATCTTCATGCTTAATCAAACAGTTTCTTCCATATCCACAATACGGTGACTGCGCCGACTACACTATAGCCTACCAAGATGCCAGTCAGAATAGGCTACCAATATTGCCAGAACTGTTGTGAGTGTACTCATACCTTATGCCTTCTTAGACTTTGTTAGGCACTGCCACCATTCTTTCAGCTGCTGCCAGCCGCCTGTACTCCAAAGAGCGAGGAAGATAAGGACAGGCTGGATGAACAGACGGATGAGACGCAGGTTGTCGGTGTTGAGACCGAAAGCATCGATATGGTTCACGTACTGATTGATGTTGCCTGGGAAGATGGCAACATAGAAGAGTGCCAATAACGCCCCCACCACAGCCTTTTTCTTCCATAACAGCAGCATACCGAGGCCAAGTGCAATCTCCACTACGCCCGATGCCAGCACCACGAAATCGGTAAAGCCTTCACTGAACTGTAGCCATGTGGGCACCTGTGCCACAAACTCCTGACGGTTGAATGTCAGATGACTGAAACCTGCATAGGTCATAAACAGACCCAACAACAGACGAAAAAATAATTTGAGATACTTCATAGCTCTACGATTTTCAAATTATTGATACTTCCAAAAATCATACTTCTTGCGAATATCTTCCTGTTTCTCAGGTGACAGCGACTTAAAGTAGCCTCGCCAGCTGGGGCAGAAGTTGATTTGCCCGCTCGACCTATGGTCGCTTGCCAGAGCAAGAACGCCAGAAGCGTCCGATTAAAGACTTCGGGTGGTGCCCTCCACGATGTTATCAACATCGCGGGCTCCTCCCTTGTCATACGCAGCACGTAGCTTGCAGTTCTCACATGGGTATTTCATACTTGATTGCTTTAATTGAATACTTTTATTTCAGTTGCTTGCCGTCTGCAAAAGCCTTGCCTACGGTCTTTCCTAACTGAATGTATGTGTGGTGTACCGGGTCGAAGGTGATAAGATCCATTTTCTCCACATCGGGTTTGCCATCCTCGGCCAGAAACTTCTCGTCACAGAGGATGTTCACGATTTCAGCAACGAGGTAGTAACCAGTCTCACTCTCGTCTATCTTCTGTTTCACACGACATTCAAGCGTCATCGGGAAATCCTTGAACACCGGAGCATTCACATTGGGAGCCTTCTCGATAGTCCATCCGGTTTTCTCCATCTTGTCAGGAGTGTTCCTGCCACTGACAATGCCTACATAGTCAGAGGCTACCATCGTCTCAGCAGTTGCAAAGGCCACAGTGAACTCAGGATTCACAGCCAAGTTGTCCGTTGTCTGATGAGAACCGAGTGAGATGACGATTTCGCGCATATCCCACTGACCGCCCCAGGCAGCGTTCATGGCGTTGGGCTTACCTTCTTTGTCATAGGTGCCGATAATCAGCACGGGTTGTGGAAGAATCCACGCTGTTGACTTAAAACTCTTCATAATGTTATCTGTTTATTTTAGTTATTCTCGCTAAGTAATCGTAATGCTCACCTTCGGGAATGTCAATCATGCCCTCCCTGTCTGCCTTCTTGGTTTTGACTTCGTCTTTGCTCGTCACGACTCGGCCATCCAAGCGAGCTTGGCGGCTATCGCTGCTCCGAGCATTCCAGTAGTCGGTAATGGCTCTGCCCATCGGATCCATCTTACTGTTCATACACTTTATTCGTTTTGTTCCAAATATCTGTCGTTTTTGAATTACGGCACGAAGATAGCAAATTCCCGGCATACTACAATGCGTTGTTAACTATAAATAAGATTTTTCTCATTGACATTCAAATCCCACAAGAATAGTAGAGTTACATAATGAATATAGGTAGAAAGCCATTCTTAATTATCCGTTTGCCTCAATTTAGCCACAACCCAGCGGTCAGGGGATAAGGCACAAAAGAGCGTTCCTGCTATGCGACGTTATGAAAATACAGATGAAGGAGCGAAAGTCCATGATCTGCAGATTAAGGTAACAAAAGCCTTTTGCAGACAGATTCACGCTTTATCTTCAGAAACAAGGTTATATGCCGAATACTATCAACAAAAAGGTTTCTTGTTTTCGCAAACTCTGTAACCTTGCGGCTATGGAAGGGTATAACAAGAAAAGTCGAAGTGCCTATTTTTGATGATCGTGTCTATGAGCTATGTGAAAAGTATAACTATAACTATAACTTTCCGGATATTACTGTCCAGAAAATGAATTTGAAGATTAAGGTCGTAGGTTATGAGTTATCAAAAACGGTACCTTCTTTTTGTGAGAAGTACGTAACGGTGTTGACAGGCGTGGAAAAGCGATCTGAACAAACTTATGAAAAGCTTCTAAAAAAGAAAAAGGATGGCATCAAGTTTACGGAAAACGAACGCAAGTGGTTCCACAAACTTGACAAGTTGGCAAAGATGCGAAGCGGTTCCCCTCTTTGGGAACGGAATAAGCATGGTGAAGTCATCCGTGCAAAATATGAGCTGATTTGCTCACATACTGCACGAAGGAGCGGAACCACCAACCTATATAAATTAGGTGTGCTGTCTGACCTGGAACTGCGTAGCATAACAGGCCATGAGTCGCAAAAGAACTTTGAGGGCTACATCCGCATAGGTATATCTGAACAGGCCCAAAGAGTAGGCGAAAAAATTAAGGCTGCAATGGAAGCGAGAAAACGTGTTGACAAGTAGAAATCTCTAAGAGCTTTTCAACTGTCAACAACGACACTGTCAGCACCTTCAGAATCTATAAAAGACAGAAAATGGACACAAAATGAAAGTTTTTATCCTATTTTGCTTGTTGGTATGAATAATTTTTGTACCTTTGCAAAAGTAATGACGGTTACGGTAATAACAAATACTATTTTTAAGATATGAAGTTCTACGATAGGGAAAACGAACGACAAGTGCTTGGCGAGGTTTTGCAGCAGAGCCGACGTGAAGCACGAATGACGGTGCTGATGGGACGCAGACGTATTGGAAAGACAGAGCTCTCACAGCGATGCGGTGACGACACCGTACTTTATTTCTTTGTGGGAAAGAAGGCTGAGACGCTACTGTGCCAAGACTATGTACGTGAGATACGCGAGAAGCTGGATGCGCCAATTCTTGGCACACCAACCTCCTTCTCCGAAGTATTCAGGTTTGTACTCCAGTTGTCTGAGAGCCGTCCGTTCACACTTATTATCGACGAATTCCAGAACTTCTTAAAGATAAACCCTGCCATCTTCAGCGACATTCAACGCGACTGGGACTTATATAAGCGAAGCTGTCATCTGAACATGATTATCAGCGGCTCGGTATTCACGCTGATGACGAAGATCTTCGAGGACAAGGAAGAACCATTGTTCGGACGTGCCGACGAGAAGATGACCCTTGAGCCGTTTACTACTAATGTGCTGAAGCAGATTCTGGCAGACTTCAATCCGAAATATACGCCGGAGGACTTGCTGGCTCTGTATAGCATTACAGGCGGTGTACCTTGGTATGTCACGCTGCTGCTCGACAAGGGCAAGACCACCAAAAACAAAATGCTGTCTGCACTGACTGAGGAGAACTCACCCTTCATCAATGAGGGAAGAAATATCCTCATCGAGGAGTTTGGCATAGATTACGTTACTTACTTCTCTATTCTGACTTGTATAGCCAGCGGCATGAAGACCCGTGCGGAGATAGAGAACGAGCTTCAGAATAACAACATTGGTTCCTATCTAGTGAAGCTGGAGGAATATTATAAGGTAATCACCAAGTCGCTGCCCATCTTTGCCAAGGAGAACAGTAAGAAGGTACGATATGTGTTGAACGACTGCTTCCTGATATTCTGGTTCCGCTTCTTCTACAAGTATCAGGCATTGGTTGAGAACAAGGCTCTGAAGGCACTTGGCGATATTATCAAGCGCGACTACACTGGAGTGTCTAGTCTGATGATGGAACGATACTTCATGAAGAAGTTCCAGGAAGAGGGCCGCTATATCGTTGGGAAATGGTGGGACAGGAAGGGCGACAACGAAATCGATCTCATAGTCGTTGACATCATCGAGAAAGAGGCGTGGATCTATGAGCTGAAAAAACAAGGCTACCGCTACAAAGAAGATGCCTTCCGCGAAAAGGTTGACAAAGTTCTGGAACAGACACCCGAGCTTCGCAAAATGACGATTCATGTCGGGTCATTGTCTCTTGAAGATATGTAGGGGCAAAAGACATGAACTATCTTTTACAACCTCCATTGGAATAAAACAAACAGTTAAACGAATTACATGGCTTACTATTCACGACATTCCATATTTCTATACGATAACGACAAACAGAAACTTTTATACCTTCAATCCCTTATTGAAGAAGAGGAACTATCTTTTGAGTTGAGAGAAGAAACCGTCTATCAGTACGACGGGGAACCTCTCAACATGCTTTGTATAAGCGATGCCAATTATAGTCCAGAAATTGGATGTTCATGGTATAGTTTTGATCATGACATGGAACGCGTCTCTGAGAATTTCAATCAGAAATACCCTGATGACCAAATCGCTGTATATGTAAAAACCGAAGACGGCTACGAGATTCTATATGAATTTCATGATGGTGTGAGCAACTATACTGACGTCATTCACTTTCAAACCGAGCTCAACAAAGTCTGCGAAGAGTTAAATCAGAAAAATGCAGATGTGCCTGTCCCGCTTTTTGAAGTTATTGATATAGCACATCATCCAACAGTTCTTTTTCACTTTGGGGCTTATACTTTCATTGGATATAACGTTTTCGAACTTTATAGCGAGGACAATCGAACTTATGGGTCTGTTGCATCGCTTAGCCATTCGAGTCGAAACTACAATCATCTTCCCTATAGAGCCAAAGCCCAACAGATACTCTATGACTACCTATTGGAGATACGAAAGACAGGAAAGTTGAGACCACGATAAACTTTTTGCAATACTTGCCACGAATCTGTTGGAATCCATAAGTAATAATCTTTCTTGATCTACCTATCTCGCCACATTTTCTGTTAGAAACAGTCGAAATGAACTCAAATGCACCGGAAAAATCGGCTGACCCTAGAAAACTGTAAGTTAATCTTTACTCTATGAACTGTAGGAGTTGTTCAACCAATTGATGTACGGTGGTTGATGACTCTTCTTTTGCAGGATTGCTGCCATCAAATGACTCCTGTACCTTTTGAGCATTATCTATTGCAATACGAGTTTTCTGGTAAATGACATTGAAGACCTTCATGGATTCCCCTTTTGTCTTGCCGTATTTGAAACCAAGCAGACGGGTAAGCGTCTCACCGTAGCGGCTTCTGTGTATGGAGCCTTGATATAGGTTGAAATGTAACAGAAACCAGTATTCAAATGCTTGGTTGCTATATGCCACTTGAAAACCATTGGCCTGTGCCATCTGTATAGCGGTATTAAAATCGCCGTCAGAAAAATCATCCTTGTCAAATACGACCCAATATTGATCATAGTTCCGACTTCTTCTCTTCTCAATATCCCTAATAGCGATTGCCTCTTTTACCAGTGATACAGTGTTCATACCCTTGCCAATTGCTTTCACGTTTGCAGATGTCAACCGGAAGGAGTTGAAGTATTCAGGTTCGGTTACCTCTCCTTCACAGACGATAAGAAATGTCTGTTTCACCAGCTTTAAGCTGCTTGTTCTTTTGAGTGTGCGCTCAATTTTGGGGTTCTGTCTGCGTGCCATCACTCTGCCCTCCTTAATACTGACTCCAGATTTCCGATAACGGGTGTGGCTCCATATTTACCACTGAGATAATCCTTTTCGAAAGGAGCATCACTCCTGACTTTATAATCTGACAAAGAATAGAGTGAGGTGGCTCCGAATCTATCTTTCTGCGTGAACCAAATTTGATCACGGCGGAATAAACCTGAACTGAGGATGTTGGTGTCGTGTGCCGTAAATATCAACTGAGCGTTTCGTGGATTGGTTTCGCGAGAATTAAACAAAGAGATAATCCGATTTGTCAGAAGCGGATGTAATTTGGAGTCGAACTCATCAATGACAAGTCTCGATCCGTTGTCAAGAGCCTTGATGATAGGGTAAGCCATAGAGAAATATTTGATGGTTCCCTCAGATTCCATGCTCAGAAATTGAAAACTAGTTTCACTTTTTGCCACTCCATTTGTGTCATACTGCAGATGTCGGCTAAGGATGTGATTATCACTTTTCTCTATATCCTCAATGCCAAGGTCGGCAAACTTGGAAAACTCCACGATTCTTGACCGCATCTCTACATCATCAAGATGGTTTACGGCCATATTCCACATCCGCTCTTCGTCAGAGCAAGTAAGGATGCTTGTTTCCCCAAGCCAGTTGATAATCTGAACCGCAGTAGGGTCGTTAAACTGTGCTGCGGCAGAAAGCAGGAGGGCATTATTGCGAATCATCTTCCTGTTCACTAAGTCTGTAGCGATTGAGAATGACGTGTGAACTTTCATTTCCTCTCCTTCACGGTAAAACAGTTCCACCTCCTTAGCTCTCTTACGACAGGCTTTCCTATACAGCCATTCGCCATGGACAGACTCACGGCTGACATCCATGCCATAGCGATATTGGTACCCATCCAGAATGAATATCATCTCAAAAGAACTGGGTGCCTTGGCGCTATCTGTATTCAGTTTAAACGCT
>Ga0247611_10003535_pt1 | contig 22999 bp, 33 predicted proteins | sample 177DNAGHGhighgp2_FD_192422 | JGI IMG/M metagenome (GOLD analysis project Ga0247611, IMG submission 192422) | Sheep rumen microbial communities from Palmerston North, Manawatu-Wanganui, New Zealand - 1770 DNA GHGhigh gp2 | ecosystem: Host-associated > Mammals > Digestive system > Stomach > Rumen... | reverse complement strand
CAAACGTGACGGAGTCCAAGGTGATAATCAGTTGTATCGAACAACGGACTTGGAACTTATCCGAGAATAACGTTTGTCATATATAAATTGTTTATTTGGGGTGGCAGTATATTCATATAATCATATAGGTGTGCTGCCACCTTTTAATATAAAATCAATTGCAATGTTCAAAAAACTATTCAAATTTGGCGGTGAAAGCGACTTTGGCTTGTCGCAAAATGTCATCATAAGTGTTATCGGCTTTACAATTATTATATTAATTTGGCACTTCATTTCTTCATTTGAAGTGATACCCACAAAAATTTTGCCAGGGCCTTTTAAAGTGATTGCAAGTTTTGGAACACTTTACAACAATTTCAATCTTTTGCCAAATACTTGGTTTACGGTCAAACTTAACCTATTATGCTATGTATATGCCATTTTGCTTTCGTTCCCAATTGGTTTTGCTATTGCATTATACCCTGTAACGAATATGCTGATTGGACGATATATCACTGCGGTTAGGTTTATTCCGATGACAGCGTTGACAGGCCTTGCGATTGCAATTTGGGGACTTACTTTCAACATGAAGGTTTGGTTTCTTACCATTTCCATCATGATTTACATCATTCCAGCCGTCGTCAACAAGGTTAACGAATTGCAGAATATCAAAAATGTTAACGATAATGTTTACCTGCAAACAATCCAAACCCTTGGTGCAACAAATTGGCAAAAGTTTAGACACGTTTATTTTCCCTATGTGGTTAGTGGAGTTTATGATACGTTAAGGGATTTGTTGGCTATTTCATACACATATGTCGTTGTGGCAGAACTAATCTATAAGGATGGCGCTATCTTCGGCATTGGCGCACTTATCAACACAATGGTCAGACAAGCAAAAATGCCTGAGGCTTTTGCACTGCTATTCCTTATCGTGGCTATCGGCTTCTTACAGGATTTAATTCTCAAGAAATTAGGAAAGGTATTATTTCCATATAAATACTAAACAACTATGTCCAAATTAGCAAATATCATTAAAAATAGAGTTGACAAAAATGACGTGCAAACGCCTTCCACAGTAAACAATACTGTAAACACAGAAACAGATGTGGAAACGATTTCTCAAACAAATGCCGATACGCAGTCGCAAACCGGTATTAATGAAACGTCTGTGAATGACGTTACGCCCCAAACAGTATCCGAACAGCCGAGGGTAGAAAACGGTAGAGTTCTAAATACGGTGAATGTAATCGATTTTATTGATGTAACATTAAAATTTGGCGATTTCACATTATTCGATAAACTATCATTCAATATTCCAGACTTCAAAGATGAAGGTCAATTTATTTCAATTATTGGCCGTTCAGGAAGCGGTAAGAGTCAGTGCGCACGACTGATTTCAGGTTTGCAGAAACCGACAGATGGTGAGGTGAAAATCTATGGCGTCACAGTAGATGACAAAACACACATTCCTATGGTGTTTCAGCAATATTCGTCATTCCCTTGGAAAAAGGTGTTGGACAATGTTGCACTTCCGATGAAGATGAAAGGTGTCCCCAAAAAAGAACGAAACGAAAGGGCTGTTGATTTGTTAAAACTTGTTGGTCTTGAGGGGCAAGAGAATAAATGGCCAAGGGCGTTATCCGGCGGGCAATTGCAACGAGTTTCTCTCGCGAGAAATCTTGCAGCAGATTCACAAATTATGATTCTTGATGAAGCCACGTCCGCTCTCGATATTTTTAACAAACGCGATATGCAGCAAGCACTGCTTAATATATATTATGATGCGAAGTATGACCCAACAATCATTAATATCACTCACGATATTTCTGAGGCTGTAATGCTGTCGAATCGCATTATCATAATGCAAAGCAACCCTAGCAAAGTGTATAAAGTTGTGGATATCGAATTTGAAGGAAAACGAACACAGGACATTCGAAACACGCCCAAATTCAATGAATATGTTAAACAGATTGAGTCTATTATGGATGAGGTCGCAAAAAGATAACTCACATCATTGTTAAAGAAAAAATTGGGACGCGTCTAAAAACGTGCCCCAATTTTTATCAATTTACCCTTGTTTTAGAGTTCTTCGGTGTTCAAATCTGTTACCATATTGTCAATGGCTTCATTCGTTAGTTTTTTGCCGACACGCTTAAGAATGCCATTGGCGTAGTCAGCAACAGAACCATTAATCATTTCTAAGATTGAGTTCGACAAATCGTCTTCACTGATAATCGGAAGCGACTTTATGTCAAATGAAGAAGTAATGTCTGTAACCTTGACAGTTTTGTTCTCAATCTTAATTTCATCATTTTCAGCTGCAAAAAGATACTGTGGGTAACCGCGTTTCGCAACCTCAAATGTTTTTCCTTCAACAATTGATTTTGCAATTTCCATTTTTACAGAGTTTACATAATCCTCAGCAAAGTCAACTGCTTCTCCCTCTTCGCTTTCTGAGTGTTTACTGTGCATAAACTTAACGGTACCACCTGTTATCGCCCTAGGAGCGTGCTCATCATCATTTTTGACCTTCTCTATAACATCGCCATTAGCAATGAAATCATCAAGCCAAAAATAGTAGGATGTGTTTTCCTTGTCAATTAATACGCTAACCTTGAAATACGGGAAAGTTTTAGCGGAAACTTCTGCGTTTACAATGCCTGTACTTACAACGCCAGTTAAGTCTTCTTCTGCGACAACATAATCACCATGTTCATCGATATAAGTTTTTCCCTTTAAAACTGCTGAGTAGGGATTTGTCATATAGGTTACATAGTGCTTTCCGCATGAGTCTTTGCTTTCGTTTGTTGAACTAATTTTGAAAATCGTATCATTCTTGATGAAGTAATACGGGTTGCTAAGTTTGTTTTTAGGTGTCATATTTATGTGTATTTTTTACTTTATTACCTTATATAAATAATTACGTTTAACAAATTTTAACAAGGTTTTAATGGAATTGGCGTAAAAAAATAGTACCTTTGCAAAAAAGATTAAACTATGGCAGAGAAACTTAAAACATTTAGCGGCACAAGAGTGCAGGCTGAGGCTGCGTTCAACAAATTTTTATCGGATAATGACATACTGTATTCTGATGTTATGATGACCGGTACCGATGAGCACTTAATCATCGGTGTTATGTATAAAAAATCGCAGCCTAATAAAATGTACTCAGTCTATTGATAATTCAATTATTCTAATATACAATGTTCTTAAACACTAGAATGGAAAAGCCGATTGTGGCCGACAAAGATATAGAGTGTTACGTCTATATCAGGAAATACGACCACGTCGAAGAAACGAAGAAACGCGGCTTGCGTAGCGTGATGCATAAGCTACTGAAAAAATGCGACCCAACAGGCATTACGTATACAAAATATTATGAGCCGTTCAGAAACGTTGAGATGAAGCCTGGGACTTCAGTGAATGGAAAAGGCAATCGCTCATATACGGGCGAGTTTAACGGAATTAATCATTACCGAATAGATGACGGATTCGTAAACGGCATGCTCAGAAGCGACTATTATGGTGTCGCCATACCTTATAAAGCGACAATACCATCAGGTACTGAGTTCTACGTTAATAACGGATTGTTCCGAATCGCCGCGCGAAAGATGTCCATTTCCAAGCACCCTGTCACAGTAATGCCAACACTACAAGAGAATATACATGATATATTGCCAATACTCTCAGATAAATTATTTGGGACTATTGACGGAGTTAATCCCGGATTCTATTATCTAAATAATGGCTCATATGCGAATCCAAATAACATGACGATGGATTTGTTTAGCGAAGTGTGCGGAATCGTTACAGATGTTAACGAGGATAACGTCACAATTATGTCATTAGACGAACGTGATATGCTGTGGTGCACTTTGGAACATCCGTCAAGGATTTGTTCTAATTCTGATATGGATTCATCTGGCGAGGAAATAATGCTTAAACTTATGCGTAGCGAACATTACGGCGATTCTTTCCAACCGGCAAGATGGTGTTCAAGATACGAGACGCCGGGAATTCCTAGAGGGTCTTGGCATATTGGTTCTATCAGGGAGGTCACATCAGCAATTTGCGATAACATGCTCGAAATTAACGTTTCAATCGCGTTGCTTAATGAAGCATATAATAAACCTGTTCAAAATTCAGGCGAGTATAAAATGATAGACAGCCTTAGTCAATATTGGACGGGTGTGGACTATGACGACAATTACGCTTATGCAGTTTGTGGTAGTGACGGTCACTTATGCAAAATCCGCAAAACAACATCTGTTATAAAAGTGAGAGCCTTTGCCACAAGAATTAAACCTTTAACAATTTAAAAAGTATGAGATACGTTTCAAATCTTATTTTAATGTCGATTATAACATTTCCTTTGTTAAGTATTAATTGGTTCACTTGGCAATCATGGGTTAGTGTTTCGCTTATTCTTACGTGGTATTATTGGATTCAAACAAATCACGCTGAGAATCTGTATAATTCAGCGCTTTCGCAGACCAGACAATTAATTTCTATTAATGAAAAATTGGAAAAAATATCCAACTTAATTAAGCGTAATATGTCAGATTCTGACGCTATTAGTGAAAAAATCACATCAGAATTGGAAAAAATTAGGCGTACAATTAGGCACGAAATAAAAGATTTGTAGTACCTTTGCTGAAAATAATTCTATGGGTCAGAAAGCATTTATAGCATTGGTAACAATTACTTGGGCATTGTGTTTTTGTATTGTACTATTATGCGCAAGCCTAAAAGAAACATTATTAGCAAGCGGAATTTTCGTCACATTATTCTACATAGGCATGAAAATAACTTCTTCTGCAAACGCCATAATGGGCATGAATTTCAAACGCGAACAAACAATCATTTATGATTTAGTCTTTATATTAATATCTAGCATATGTTTTTCAGTGTATGCAGGCATAAATTAACGTGAAATATAGCATGGCAAAAGTAAATTTTAACAACGAAGATTGTTTCGTCACTATGGAACGTATGGTGAAAGACGGTGATAAAGTAGGTATTATACTAACTTCACCACCTTATGCTACATCACGGAGCAATGTAAGAACAAAAAAAGCGCTTGAGACTTATAATAGCAGGTATGACATATGCCTTGACAATATGAGCGAAGACGAATATGTTGATTGGACTATTGGTCTATTTAGAATGTTCGACGAAGTTCTGGAGAAAAACGGTGTTATTCTATATAACATATCTTACGGTTCAGAAAACCCAAATGCAATGTGGAGAATACCCGGTGCAATCATTGAGGACACACACTTCATGATTGCCGACTGCATTGTATGGAAAAAGAAATGCGCGCTGCCAAATAACGTGTCGCACAATAAACTCACAAGAATAACCGAATTCGTGTATGTTATCTGCCGTAAGGATGAGTTTAAGACTTTCAATGCGAACAAGAAAATCACAAAAATTGGCAAAAATGGGCAAAAGTACTATGAGAACGTATTCAATTTTGTTGAAGCCCCAAACAATGACGGTCCGTGCGATTTGAATAAAGCCACTTATTCGAGTGATTTATGTCTGTTCCTACTCAACATATACGCCAAAGAGGATTCCGTTGTCTATGACCCGTTTATGGGCACAGGAACAACAGCAATAGCTTGCCATATTTTCAACAAAACTCAAAATATGGTATGCATCGGAAGTGAGTTAAGTGAAAAACAAGTGGAATACAGCAAAAACAGACTTGGTGAATTAATAAATTCAATGTCTCAGTCACTTGAAATACCATTTGTATACAATTAATTAAATGTAAAATTAAAATTATTTTAACTATGTTTGAGAATCATGAAATTTTAGGGCGTGTTGTAGCGGACGCTCAAGTGAAAACAACGAACAATGGTACCCCGTATATCGACATGCGGATGGTGGTGAACAGAAGAACCGGTAAAGACAAAGAAACTGAAGCAATTTGGTATGGCGTGCGTTCATTCAGCATACCCACATCTATGGCCAAATATTACACTAAGGGAAAGCCTCTCATTGTTCAAGGCACTTACGAAGACAGAATCTATACTACAAATGACGGTAGAACGGGCATTGACCGTAGTATTTTAGCAACTCGTATTGAATTTGTCGACGGTGAAAGGCAGCAAGACAACTCCGCATCCGAATCGAATTCAACAAAAGCAACTGCCGAATTGCGAAACCCGTCTACAGCTACGTCTGCAAAAAAACCAAAAGCAGACAAAAAGGCCGCATCAGAACCGCAAGCACCAATATTAACTGTTGACGATGACGACCTCCCGTTCTAAGAAGAAATCGCGATTTTTAACTTAATTTAAGGTTGAAGGTGGATTGTGCCGCAAAATGCATAATCTGCCTTTTTTATAGTACCTTTGTATAAAAAGTGTTTGAATATGGAAAGTAGAGAAATGCTAAATATAAACGATATTCTCAAAGTCAGGGAATCTAACCCAGAACCGAAAGAGGTTTCTGAAGTAAGAGAATTAATCACTGATGCATTTAAAGAACTTCAGTTCATAGAAGACGGCCATAAATACTATATTAAGCGTGGTAGAAAAAAGGTAGAACTGCCAAGCGTATCATCTGTTATTGAACGATGGACTCCTTTTATAGATTGGGATGAAAAGGCTGAAGAAAAGGCTATAAGGATTGGAACAACAAAAGAAGCCTTACTGAAAGCGTGGCATGAGAATAAAATCATAAGCACATCATGCGGAAGCAAGACGCACTTCTTCGGAGAGAACGCAATGAATATGTTCATCGGTAGGCAAGAATTGGCAAAAAAGAATATGCCGTTCCAATACACCGATGACGGATATCTTATACCTTATTGTCCTAAAGAATGGGCTGTAACTAAGTATTACCTTGACATCCTTAAGAACCCTAATGTGTACCCTGTAATGCCTGAGGCGAGGTTATACACGAATTATAACGATAAGTTCAATCTTAAGACTGAATATGCAGGCACATTTGATATCCTTATGGGATATAAGTTACCTAATGAAATCGCATTCGCAATTCATGATTTTAAGGGACTTCCGTTGGATACCAAAATTTTAACTACAAACGGATTTAAGACTATGGGGGAACTGTCTGTAGGTGACATGGTTTATGACCGTGACGGAAACCCAGTTAAAATTAAAAGCACATCACAAATACATCACAAACCATGTATAGAATTCACGTTTGATGATAAAACGACAATTGTTTCAGACCACGAACATAGATGGATGGTTTCATTCCTTAAACGCGATAAGTCGTTTAACGAGCGTGTTATGACTTCTGAGGAAATCCATAACTATTTAATTGATATCGATAAGTGTGGGCGAAACACATCCAACATACCAAAAATAAGGGTTAACAAGCCGTTAAACAATAAGGAAAAACCGTTGCCAATTGACCCATATGTTTTGGGTGCTTGGCTAGGTGATGGCAGTTCAAAAGCAGGATACATAACAAACATGTATGACGAATTATTTGCTGAAATAGAACGACGTGGTTATCACGTTGGTGAAAACGTTGGCAAAAGCGGCCATTGTGGTAAAGCAAAAACAAGATGCGTATTCGGGCTGTGGCCAAAATTAAAAGAATTGGGCATATGGGGTGAAAAAGATATACCAGATATTTTTCTGACTAATTCATCTTATAACCAAAGGCTTGATATCCTTAAGGGACTGATGGATACTGACGGCACATACAACAAAGCGAGAAATCGTTATGTAATATCAACGACCAAGCGAAATCAAGTATCCTTTACGGTAAAACTACTTGCGTCACTTGGGATAAAACCATCAGTTTCACAATACAAAGCAAAATGTAATGATTGCAAAAAGGAATTCTACGGTGCTTGGAACGTTAGTTTCATAACAGACGAATACCCGTTCTTAATTCGTGATATTAAAGTTGATGGTACTCGAAACGGAAGATACTCATACCGAAACATCGTGTCTGCTAAGTATGTTGAAACCGTACCAACAAGGTGCATCGAGGTTGATAGTCCAAGTCATACTTACTTGGCTACGGAGAAACTAATCGTCACCCATAATACAAACGCCGACATTTACAAAGATTTCTCAAGAAAATTCAAGACCATGATGCTTGAGCCATTCGGGAGTATGGGATTCTACGAGGAAGCGTTCTCGCACTATTGTATTCAACTTTCACTCTATCAGATAGGATTGATGCAATTGGGCATTAAAATCGTTGACAGACAACTTATATGGCTTAAAGACGATGGCACGTATGAAAAAGTGAGGACACCAGATTTAACCGACACATTGCTGCAATTAATGCGTTAAAAACGGGCGATTTGGCATATTTATTGTTAAATACAGTGGTAATTTTTATTACAGTAGTTAGCAAAACATAAAATTATAAAACTTTTTTAAGTATGTCAAGGCATTTACAACACATTAAGAGTTCACAAGCAAATAAAGCCCCACTAAGCAATGATTTACTTTATGGGGAAATCGCTGTGAACTATGCTGAGGGCTCTGAAACCCTTTATATCAAAAATAGCAGCAACACTATTGTCCCTTTTATAAATGAAAACAAGATAAAGCAAAGCGAAGAAATCATAGCACAATCGCTTGCGGATTTAAACGAGCGTTCATCTTCAAATAAAACAAACATTAACGCTCTTGATGAAAGGTTAACGACAGCAGAAAGCGAAATTGTTTCAGCAAAACAATCTATTGAAGATAATGAACTTGTAACAGCAAACGCACTTATCGATTTGAATGAAAGAATCGATTTAAAAGCGGATGCGGAAACCGTAAACGACTCTATCGAATCATTGGGGGCGAGGATTACACAAACGAATCAAGTAATTAACGATAATGAAAGGGTGATTGCCCAGGCGTTATCGGTACTGAACAGAAGACTCGATGAATTTGATGCAATGCTTAGAGCCATAGAAGCTGCTCTTTCTGAAATCTGATAGACAAAATATAGTATGAAAAAGAATAACCCGCAAATCATTATCGATTTGCGGGCTTTAATGTGTCAACGACTGTATCCTTATCAGGATTTTTTCTCATCTTCGTAGTTGAAAAGTATTGACACTATATCACCACAAACGTCATAAGTGCTTCTGCCGTTCCACTCTATTTCGTTGAAGTGGTGTGCAAGATGGTCTACCAACTTATTCATAGACCCAAGTTTAGCCATAGATACCGGTTCAAGTTTTCCTGCGTTATATAGTTTAAACACATCTTCACGTAGATAGTCTCCGTTGGTGTATTGTCTACTATATGGATATTTTTGAACCACCCATACGCCCTCAGGTAAAGAATCACACGACATTTGCATACTGACAGGTTCATACCTTTTTCCTGCCCTGCGATATAACGCATTATCGTATTTTGGCTCTATTTCCTTATATTCCCGATAACGTCCGTTTGGCAACTTCACATATAATGTAGGTTTCTTATTCTTGTTCATACTCTATCGCTTAAACTGTTTGGTAATGGTATCTCAATCAAATAGAACGGACTTTCCATTTCATCATCGATTAACCGATGGAATAGCCCGTAGAACTGTGGCATAATCTGCATTCCATTGATATAAATCGTATCCCTGATAACCATAAGTTCAGTACCAATCGGCAAATCGCCAAATTCGCAAGAGAAAGGTTTAACTAATTTAAAATTCTTGACTATCATACACAAAAAGTTTTTCTACTTTATCAAGTTGCCCAACTCCGAATTTGGTAGTTCCCATACCATCTTTTTTGACCCTCGACCAAATACATTTGAAATCATCAGGGGCGTCGTATTCGGATACATAAACATACACACCACGTTTACATTCACGTCTCACCCAATCCCAAAACGCATTGTTATCAAAATCGGATTCATACTTCCTTGTCCCTGCATAGGGTGGGTCACAATAGACCACAGTTCCGGGCTTTAATGACACTTCATCATATGAGCCGCACAAAAATTCTGTATTGCTCAAATATTTGAAGTTCTGAACCTGCTTTTCAAGCCCATTATATGCCTCTTCAATGTGGTCTTCGTTCCTGTTCGGGTTGAATTTGGCGTACCCGTTAAACCAAGCGCCTCCATAACTGCAACAAGCACCGACATACCCGATAAGCCAATCAGGATATTTGTTTGTTCGGTTTTGATAATTCCGTTTGATGTCGTAATACATCTCCTCACTAACAGACTTGGGAATTTCGCCCATTCCGTTGTTGTCTTTGATGTACTGCCACAAAGATAGGACATACTTGTTAAGTTCAACACCTTGTTTCTTTGGGTGGTCGACATCCGAAAGGATGTTACAACCGCCACAGAACATGTCTACGAATAACGTTTCCGCGTTTAGCCGTCTTGTAATGACCGGCACTAGGTCCTTAGCAAACCTTCGTTTACTTCCTGCGTACCTCATAATAATTCTGTTTTAATTTAGTTATTTATAAAAGTTATTAAAAAATTCACTGCAAAGGTACTATATATTTTTAATACAAGCCGCATTTAAAATGTTAAACGATGTTAAATAGCACATTTTGCGAATTTAATCCTGCCGTTATTAAAACATATCAATTTCCTTGTGTCAACATCATAGAGTTCCTCAATGGTGAAGAGGAATTTTTTTCTCCCTTTATCTTCTTTATAGAACCACTTAAACTCATATCCGTTTCCCCTTTGGTATATTGCATAAAGCATACCAACTAACCCAAAATGCTCTATTGCTGAGAAATTTTTTTCTATTAGATTATCCGAATCTTCCTTATTGTCTTTTTTTCGTTCGCTATAAGCCCCCTTAAAAAATGTAACTGGCTTTACTTGTATACCATATTTGTCGTGATTCTTTCCGAAATACGCAATCATGTCCACGCCATACAATGCATCCTCACTACCTGACGGATATTCAATACCGCGCATTTCAGAATTAGTGTACTTTGAAATAATCTTATCCGCTAATTCCTTTTCTGCTATCTTTCCCCTCATCGTCTGGGTGACCACATGAGATAAGATTGCATAAAGGCAATCCTCTAACGTGCAATCGGCTTTGGGAAATATGCTTTTTATTTCCGTTCTATAATATTCTGCTAAAGCCCAATATTCTTTAACGGTTCTTCCCCTACTCCATATAGTATATTGATTATACTTTTTACTCTCTGCATATGCTATTTGCGCATCAAGATATTCCTGGTCTGTTGGTAATCTATTATATTTTTCAATGAATGCCCCAAAAATCATTTGGCACATCTCGTCACAGTTTCCTATTGACGGGCTACTAGCTATCGGTTTCCATATTTTACTGGCTTCAGGTCCAATAACGCCACATCCCTCTATCTTTTTAACTGCGGCGTCACCCATCTCTTCAGTATACACGATTGGGTGTTTCGTCTGTTCCATCATTTCTTTTCTCGTTTTTGGCTGACATGTTACTTCACCTCCCATATTTTGCCCTCGAAGACATTATCTTTGCACTCTTGTAATTTTTTCAATATATTTGTTTTGGCATCTCGTTTTTTGTCCTTACGGAATACCCAGAAATTGCTTGTATATTTCCTTGCGTGTTGTTGTTTTTTTATCTTAGAAGCGGATATAAGCCTTGCTTTTGCCTGAATTATGAACATATCATGAACATATAAATTATTATCGGCAGCACACAACATTGAGAATTCGCTAAGATTATGCTGAAGACCGCCACTTACACTGTCTTGCATTTTCCAGACAACAATTCCATCTTCACGTAACACCCTCGCGCATTCTTTCATCCACCAATAAATGTTCTCATAACCTTCCTGCATTGGATACCAAGAAGAGAAACGATTTGAAATGAGATTTGCCCCTGCCTTTTTCTCAACTACGGATTTGCATGTCTTTGGTGAACACACAAAGGGTAAATCACAAACAATCGACGAAACACTGTTGTCTTCTAGCGGTAACCGTTGAAACGGGGTTATTTTTATCACGCCGTCATACATTGGAAATACATCCATTAGTATTTTCGGAACTGGTATTTCGTATTTACACCCGTTCCTCTTTCCGTAGAATTTCAGTTCGGATGCTGTAATATCACATTCAAAAGGTTCGCCATTATTATACAAGTCCATAATCCATTTAAGGATTTCAGACTGGTCCGTACTAATATTTTTTATTACTGTGCTATTGTTTAGTTCACTTTTGTCCATACATTTTACATTTTTTCAGCAAAGGTACTATATTTTTACGACAAAGCGCCGTAATCATTAAAAGAAAACGACGCTTTTCAATTTCTGTTTAGTTGTTAATCCTAACGCATTCATCAGGTGGCAGTAATTCGAACAACTTCTCATCAAAGTTCCCTATAGTCCCAAACTTAATATCATTGCTATCTGTTTCGTTCATTACAACCACGCCGGTTTCTTCACCGGTAAACAACACCACATACGGTTTCCCGTCAACATAATTTCTACCTAGATAAGGGTATTCCATTTTTTCGTTATTTATATTATTATTTTAGTTTAAAATATTGGAGTGTTCGTTGATGCATTAACTGAATAAAATCCATCACTACAAGTTACTTGAAAACCTGTATTAGTCATATACGGCAACGCACAATTGCACACTTTACCGTCTTTATAATTGGGGCAATTTTTACAGCAGTCCGGCGCCCACTGATACATTCCATCTTTTTCGTAGGGCGTTTTATTAGTGAAAACGTATGATATATCATATGTGTATTCTCCCAAAATGTATACAACCGCATCATATAGGTCATTGAATCTTGGAACGTTCTCACATCTGCCTTGATTGTACGGTGCATCAATAATTATTTTTTTAGCAATTTCACGTTCATCTTCAAGAAACTCCGGATTGTCATCAATCAGATAGTCGCCATTGATAGACCATTTGTCTGCGGTGAAACATATATCGTCGTATTTTATGTTATTCTTATTAAGGAATTCAAGAGTATAAACCTTATTTTTAATTCCAATTTGATTTGTCACAATTACGACCTTATGTCCGTTTTCTCTTAATTTATCTATTGCTTGTTTTGCGCCAAATAGAGGGTAAACATCATCTAAAAACACTTTACGACTATGTTCCCTGAAAAAATACTCGTGTGGCGTTATTGATGGGTATTTGTCTTTAATTATACGAAAATCCGGCTCCTCGTTAACGTTGTATTCCTTAATATCACAAGGATATACGTGCTTATCGAATTCATCGTTGAACACTTCACACATCGCTCTTAGCAAATCTCTGATTACCCCATCTACATCTATCTTAATTACCATATATCTTATTTATTTAATGAGTTTATTTCGTTTTGACTTAGAACCACCAATGTTTGCTTCCCAATGAAATCTTCCAATGTATATGAATTACAGTAAGACATTGCAGACTTAAGACAGCCTGTCATAATGTTGACCCACTTCGGTAGGCTGAAGTTCACTTTGAGCATCTTTGTGACACCCTCAGAGTTTTTTGTTTTCTTTCCGGTCATGCTTCGCTGCCCGTCGCCTGAGGCCATTCCAAAAAACTTGACATCAATATCCATTGTGTGCTTAGTACCATCTTTATACGTGCCAATCCACTGTCCAAGAACGTCATCATATTCAAAATCAGAATAGTCTTCTAAACATTGTGACGGCAGTTCAAAATCGAGTGAACTAATGGTTTTCTCTCCGGACGATTCTATCATCCTTGCAAACACTGAGCCAATCATAACATAATCGGCACCAAGTGCAAGAGCCTTGCATACATCGCCAAAGTCTTTGATTCCACCATCAGCGACTATTTTCGGACAGCAGTAACCGTTATACTCTTGCTTTATCTTATTGCATTCGTCAATCAGTGATGCCTTTCCGCAATAAACGCCGGTTCTTGGTGCTGTTATGCACGCATTCCCGCTACCAATATTCAGGCGGATATAGTCAACGACCAATTGGTCTACTTTATATTTCTCACGGAAACCGTTATTAAGCCGCCTAACCCACCCATAAGTGTCAGGATTATTGATATTGCCTGTCATTATAGTCAGGTTGTAATTTTGCTTGAGCGCAACACGTTTTGCTCGTTTGCATGTGTCATACAAATGTGCCATTGCGCCATTTGCGACGTCAACGCATATCTTATATGTTTGATAGGGCTCAAGCCAAGTCTTCTTTTCGTTGCAGAACAATGAATTCAATTCATCCAATGACACAGCGACCCATTGTCCTTGTTTCATCAAGGCCATTCTATCGTCAAGTGGGTTATGCATATCTCTGGGAATTACCGTGTCTATTCCGTTAACGTGGAATGTGGTAAAATTTTTACCTGATACTACAGACGTCATCGGCGATGCGAAAATTGGCAGGTAGGGTGTGCAATTACCATTACTTGGGTAGTACGGGTTGCACTCTGCCCTTGATTTTACATATGATATTTCAGCAGTAAGGATACCAAGGTCTTTGTATCCGTATGTAATCTTATCACTTATCGGCATGATTCATTTCTTGTTTAATAGTGTTAAACTTATTGATAAATTCATTGTCACCAACCGGCGTATAATCGTTGATGTTCTCTCCACAACGAGTGAGGTCTCTCATTGTCGTCTCAATCAAGTCTGTGGACGTGTATGACACCTCATTGGACGGACTATCATCGATGTGGCATCGGTATGGATTGGTATCGCTTATTTGTACGATTGATTTCATTACTTATTCTGCAATATTTGATTCGTTGTGCCAATTTTGTCTATCATTGACATGAACGTGTTATTAATGCGTTCAAGCATCCTATTCTCCATTTCGATACTTTTCTGCACTGATGCCAATGTCTTGCTAAGTCCATCAAGCGTTTTAATTAATTCTCTGTTGTCTTTGTCAGCCATATTATCGTTTTAATCTATTAATTTATCCCTTTCAATTAACTTCGTCAACCGTACTATCGCGGCCTCCTCGCATTTCATCTTTGAATGTTCAACCATTTCGGAAAAGTCCACCTCACGAAAAACCAATCTAAATCTCGACCAACTGTTATCATTGTTTATATCTGCGCTACTTTCAGTTAAACCATTGATATGATAAAAATTGTTATATATTGGAGATTCAAGGTAGAACAAATATTCATTGGACTCATTGTACTTATAGGGGAATATGTATCTTATTGCTACTTCGTCACCGTCTTCACTTTTAGAATACATTTTCCACGTAGAGAATAAAAGCCCCTTGATTTTGTTATTACGTTCTTTTACCATGTCAAAATAACCGGATGGTTCCGTATCGCCAATCATTTCTTTTATGCGTTCGGTAAACTGTCCATTCGGAAATAATTCATTATGACGCAATAATGAAATCTTCTCCGTGTCATATTCAGGCCTTTTATCAATTGTTATAATCCTGTGTTTGTTTTCGACTTTGTCAAAATAATTCATAATTTGTAGAAATCAAATTTATTATGTTGAACTCTGTACATATCAAGCATTACAAACTCTACACCGTCGATATTTTCATTATTATGCCTATGATAATGGCCGTATACCCACTTTTTAACCGGGTGGCCGTCTTTTATTAGTTTTGAGCAAATCTTATCCATCTCTTCGCGCTCGTGGTCTATGTCAGCGCTAAGATTTTGGTCTTTATTAATCCATTCTTCCAATCCGTCTTTTGTTACCGGGTCACAAAAAGACGGACAGGTGTGGGTGCATACAACATCAATCAACAAACCCCTTTCTTTTATCTCATCAAGTTCAGACTCATTATATACCACAGGCTCGTCCTCCCAATACCAACGCTTGTCGAAGATATTTTTAGATTCTTCTAACGAGCACTTAGAATACCAAGCATAAGCCGCCACTTTGTCATCCCAAGATTTAATTCTCTCTGTACGGTCAACTGATATTGCACCGCCAACACAAAGGATACGTTTGCTAACATTTCCATTTTCACCAATGACATTAATTACTGAATAATCAGGTATTGATATAAAATGCTCGGCAACAATTCGTTTTCCGTCAAAATACGACGGGTCGTCGTGATTCCCACGAAAAGCAAAGATATAAACATTACGACTTGAGCACACTTCATCGAATTTTTTAAGGATTTCTAAATAATATCTTTCTTTTTCAAATCCAAACCCGACATCTCCACATATGATGATGGCACAGTCCGACAAATCGTTTTGTTTAATCCACCACATCAATGACTCAAAATGCCCGTGCAGGTCTCCTATGGCATATACATCCTTAATTACAACATCGTATCTGTTCATAATTCTTCTACAGTTATTCTAATTGTCTTTCCTAATAACCCATCAAACAGTTCATGTCTACCGTTATTAGACGTTGATGTAACTGCCACGTCTACAATCTCATCATTTTCAATACTGGTACTCTCGTCAACTCTTACAAGTCTAGTTGCTTTAATTGAACCGTTACCGTTAACAAACAGTAGGTCATTTGTCTTCCCCTCAAGGACAAATTTAGTTTTCTCATTTTGACTCATTTTTAATTTAAAATTACCCTTTATTATATCTATCACCTATTATGGTTTTGGCTTTGTCCGTAACACCAAACAACTCGCTGTTGCAGGTAATCAACGGATATAATATATCACCGTATTTCTTAACCACATGGTCATAGAAATCAATGATTTCCCTATTGTAGTCCTTATCTTCGTCGTGTTCCATTGGATGCACACAGTTAATCAGATAAGTACGATAGTTTTCGCTGAATTCATACCTCACGGCCAACCAACTGAACTTGCTGACCATCATCTTAGCCCAAGCGCAAATTTCGCGTTCCATCTCTTGCTTCATATCCTCGTTCATATAGCAAAGGTACTATATAATTAATAGAATGCTAAATGTATAAATGTTAAAAAATGTTAAACATTAATCAACTTTTCAAATTTGGCAATAAGTGCGTTCTCATCACCATTGTTATATATAACATGTTCGTCGTCGAAATCTTCTATAGACAGTGAATTCTCAGACGTATGGCAAGAGTGCTCTATACCATTATCTCTAACCACATAATATACTTCACCCCCAACACCCTCAATTTTTGCTTTTTCATTGGGGAAACGAATATCTGCCACAGCAACTTTACCGCCGTTAGAAACAATATTGATAATCTTATCCATAGCCTTATTAATGTGCCAATTCTCGTCTAAATTTCTTAGTACATCAGTCGCTATAATCTGCAACAGTTCCCTTACTGTGGTTATCTCTCTGCCATGCATCCACACATAAAAATATTGTGCGTCAACACCCAATTTATCAGCAAATCTCCTGCATAAATCCTCGTTGAAGTATATCGCAACCTTTTGACCAGAATTTTTCAATCGATTCAGTTCATCAACGCTATCTAGCCCTAGTATCTCAGTACACACATTTTTTATACTTTCCGCTATCTCAATATATGTATAGCCATACTTGTCTTGCAGATGTTTTGACAAAACGCCCTTGCCGCATCTCATTTTCCCTGCGAATCCGATAATATCCCGCATACCTCAGTGTTTAATTTTGAAATAATTTCTGAATATCCACTTAGCCACTCTAATAATTGCGCCACCGCTTCTATTTTGTTGCATCCATAAAATGTTTCATTAATCTCGCCGTAAGGTTCATTTATCGGAACGAACAATTCGATTTCAAAACTTTCGTGCTTACCCTTCCCGTCATCCCACATGAAAATATACACATCGGCATTGTAGTAATATCTGCGATATATTACAGGAAAATCCCAGCGATACACATCATTAAATGCTTTGTTACTCTCCCACCATTCTTCCCATTCCGGAAGATTCATATCAACAATATCGATTTTCATATCCATATTTTTTGCAAAGGTACTATAAAATGCCGAAACGCATAAGCGAATCGGCATAATTCTTGTTGTAAGTAATGTGTGTGTCGTTAATTTCTCTTCTTTTTCCTAATCTTGACGTTACAAGTCCCAAATTTGGCGTGATTTGCAAAAAGGAAATCGATATGATTTTTGTTGCTCTCAGCGGATTTATCTTTTACAACCCACTCTCCGGCAAGTTCCTTTTCACTGGTGATGACTTCGATACTGTCACCCATTTTGAATCCGTGCTTCCTGAACATATCCGGAGATAATGCAACCCATCTGATTTGGAAGTTTTTAAGTTTCTTAAAATCAATTCTGTCGCCACTTGCAGTAACCCAACCGCAACCGTGCCCTGGAATGTAATACGTAGCCCTCATCTTGTACGTAATAGAGTTCGCGTTAACCGAAATTAACAGTGCAAATAAAAATGCTAAAATTAAGTTTTTTGTTTTAATCATAATAAAAATTTATAGTATTATTAAAGATGCCGAAGGCTCTTCAGATGAAGAGCCAACTGCATTGTTTGTTCACACAAAATTGACTGATAAAACTCCGTTTCGGTCAATCTTATTGTTGTACCAGTCTTTTATGACCTGCATCAAGAATTTCCTTCGGTCATCCTTGTCGCTAATCATATTCATGAATTTATCATCTAACATTATAAGCAGTTCACCCATTGACATTGGTTTAATAGGCTGATTTCCACTCATAAGCGTTACGCAATTAACCTTTTTTGGGTATCCCTTCTCATCAATATCATCCGTTTGTATACGTTGGAAATTTCCGTCAAGGTATCTTTTTATGGCCAATACCTTTTCTCCTGCCGGATAATACGATTCCGTTAGTATGTCCTGAATAATGAATTGTTCATTATCTTCCCTTATTTTAACTGTATGTTTCGCCATATTAATATTATATAGGTATATATTATAAGTAGTCTGCTAATTAAAACTGCGTAAATTGGTAGCAATTTTGTACAAAGGTACTACATTTTTTCATAAACTTAACGATATTTATAGTTAAAAAAAGTTAATTTCATATGGAATACAATTATTTTTCAAGTTATGGTGATTACGGTTCGCCAACAACATTAATACCGAAGAAAACCGTAGATGATATTACTGCAAACGCTCCTGAAGAGTTGGACACTTTCAAAGAGGTCGCCGATAAAATTAAAGAGATTGGCGGCTCTGACATCGACATCGACACAATCAACAAAAAAATAGACGATAATAAATCTGAGGCCGATGCCAAATTTGAAGAGATTAACTCCGTTTTAGACAGCAAGGCTGATACTGATGCACTTGCAAATCTTGCGACAAAAGACGAAGTCGAACAGGTTAAATCCGACGTGCAAACGATAATTCAAGACGCTCCGGAAGAACTTGATACTTTAAAAGAGATTGCCGACCTTCTCGCCACAAAAGAAGATGCATCTGATGTAATTGAAGCCCTTTCGACTAAAGTTAGCACAAGCGACTTTAATGCGCACGTTTCGTCAAATGATGCATCGTTCGCAGAAATCAACGAGGCGCTTTCAAATAAAGCAGATTCTTCTGAACTCGAAAACTACGCAACATCCGATTATGTTGACGAAAAAGTTCCATCAAGCCTAAGTGAATTAACAAATGACATGAATTATGTCCAAGACGCAAACTATGTGCACACTGACAACAACTTTTCCACCGAAGACAAGGACAAACTCGACGGATTGAACAACTATGACGAAACGGAATTAGTGGGAAGAGTTGAGGCTATCGAAAACGCGGATTATGTTACCACTAACACTATGAATAGCGCAATTAGCACGGCAACACAAGACTTACTTTCGGATGAGACTGACCCAGTATTCAGTGCAAGCGTAGCCGCAGGAATCACACAAACCGATATTGAAAATTGGAATTCAAAAACGGACAATGTTGGCACAATTACTGGCATTACAATGAACGGAGAAAGCGTTGGAAATGAAGGAGTCGTAAACTTAGGAACTGTATTGACGTCATTCGAAGAAATAGACCCAACCGTACCTGAATGGGCAAAGGCAGAAACAAAGCCAACTTATACGGCAGCAGAAGTTGGTGCTATGTCAACTGAACACCCAGCGAACGCCATTACAGCAGAAAAAATGGATGCTTGGGATAACAAGGCCGATTCCGACACAAACACCACCGTAACCGGTGTCGATATTATCGATGACGATGATGAAGGTAGAATGCTTACAATTAAATCGTCAGATGACACGAGCGTATCTGTTAGTGTAACAAAAATTTTTGATGCAACCCAGTATTACACACAAACGGAAACCAATAGAATTTTTATTGACGAAAGTGAAGCAAATACCTTAGTTAACAATGCAGTATCCGGAAAGGCTGATGTTTCAACCCTTAACTCCACCGTTCACGAATTGGTTGTAAGGCTTAATAAACTTGAGGCTCAAAATGCGATTCTCGTAGAAAAAGGTACTGACAATGCAGATGACATCACAGGTATGGCAGATGGAGACGCACTTAATGCAGATATCGTTGTCGCAACTGATGAGGCTATCGAGGCTTTGTCGACACCTAAGACGTTCAACAGCATCACGATTGCCGGCGGTGAGGTTGGAGACAATACCGTTATCAATCTTCTCGCAAAAGACAGCATCGACGTTAACGGTCTGACTGTAAGCGGAACTAAGGGCAATGGTAATGGTAAGATTGTCTATGGCTCAAATGACATCACAATCTCTAACGTGAACATTGAGCCGGGTTGTACTGTTTACAACGTATTCGAAGGCAAACAGGATAAAGCAGAGGACAATCTCGTAGAGAACTTCACCGCAACCAATGTAATTGTCGACGACATCGACCTGAGACACAATGTGTTTAATATCTATCAGTTGGCAGACGGCGCAAACATCCTCGTTAAGGATTCCAGATTTAATCTCAATGTGGCAAATAGCAACATTATGCGCGTGAGCAACATCACCAACGCAAAGAACGTTACCATAACATTTGAAAACATTGATTGGACTTATGAGAATAAGCCTTACACAGATGCTGACAAGGCGTGGGCAGGACTTCTGATTTATCAACCATACTCAACAGATGATGGCTGCGACGCTGGTATCGCTATGGAAAAAAAGGCCGTTCACACTTGGACTATCAATGTGAAGAATTGCCGCTACAACGGTGAACCTATTGCAGATAACTTCGTTGGTACTATCAAGCAGGCTGTTTACCAGTATGATGTTAACAAGAGTGGCGCTACAGAAGCGCCAAATGCTTTTGGCTCTGTTATTGTCGAGTAATCAAACCAACTCACACAAACAAATGGGGAGCGAACAACTCCCCATTTTTGTATTATTATATACCGAAATTTAGCCCTCGCAGCAATACGATGTGCTGTATTGTGGCGAATATAGGAAATTAAGTATCGCCTCACCCAACGTCCTAAAACGGTCTGATACGGGTTCAAGCACAAGATACAGTGATGGCATCAAACCGTGGCATGTCTCTTGTTCTTCGATATAGAACATCCATGCTGGGTGGTCTGACAGTTTTTCCCTCATAACCCTTGATATCTCACTTTCAACAAAAGCGATTCGTTCTTGTTCTGTTGAACACGGGTCTGTCAGTACCGACGGTATTTCAAAATCGCGTACGTCCGGCCAGTCGCTGTAATTCGCATAGGTGTCAGCCTTAAAGAAAACACCGTGATAAAAAATATCATCTACGGTGTAATCCGTAATTGCAAACGCATTAAGGAACTCGTTAATCATCGAGATAAGCACATTTTCGCTGTTGTATGAATTAATCGCTAAGTATACGCAGCAGTTATCACTCATATTCGTCATTTTCTTTATAAATATGGACGACTCAGAAATCATATACAGCAAATCTAAGTCCATCAGAATAGAAATCGCCACTACCATATTCGACATCATAACCAGCTTTCGATAGCATCGTAAACCTATCCATGTCGTAATACCTATGTTCTTCCGGGTGTTCTTTGAAATAACTCTCATCATCCCACCCCTGACTGTTCAGTGACATATCGAGGAATTCTTTTTTGTCTTGGATTTCGTTGTATTCGTTATAAAGGACATACTCGTCATCCATTATCGTATTTATGATATTCTCTCTCGCCAATGTGCCATAAAAGCAGTAGTAGGTAGGCTCATCATAAACAGGGAAACAGCGTTCACCGGTTTCTGTTTTCTCTCTCTTTAAGTGGAAAGTTACTCTTTCATACACATGCGGTTTCCACAAGAATTTCCACCCGCTGGTATCCCTACCAATATAGAGTTCACAACCGATTAAACAGTTCTTTTCATTGCTAAAAACCATTTCACCGTATAACTCATTTGTAATCTTTGTGACCTCATCAACATGCTGCATGGTTTCATCCTTGAGCATCAGTTCTGTAAGGTGCGCAAGTTTTGCCTTATCCGGCTTACATCTTAAAAAATATCCCGTTGACATAGTCGTAACTACTTGTTAATATATCCATCTACTTAATCTTAACAACTTCCGTATCTGTATGAATGAAAACCATTGCTAATATCACCCTTAGCCCTTTCCCACTCATCCTTAGTCATGTTATCGTAATCGAAGTCTTCGTTAATCTGCTCGAAAACGTAGATGTCGTCATCCATACCGGGGATAAACCCCAACTCGATTAAACGCTTTACCTTCTCAAAAGGAATCTTCTCCATGTCAACACCCCACACATAAAGGATATCGTGTTCACAATGCGTTGGCCACTTCTTGTCTGGGTCTTCAAAATAAGCCAACATAATCTGTAATGCTTCAATTAAATCTTTCATATCAAACAGTATTTTAATTTACGTGATTACAATCAATCCGCATAATTTTTGAAATAGTTCTTAATCCAAACGACAGGCGTACCCTTATCACCTGAACCCGATGTCAAGTCGCATAGGCTTGCAACTAAATCACGATACATACGTGGGGTAGTACCCTGAGTAATCATTTGACCCGCCATTTCTGCTTTCTTATGCTTAATCCTCTCAACAATGAAGTCCTCATCAGCCGATTCATTATCAGCAATGTATTTAAGTTTCAATTCATTTGGTGTACCCTCTAATCCATCTGTGTAATAAGGAGACGAAACCGGGTCGGCAAGTTCCCATATACCGCCAACAGGGTCTTTGAAGCATCCATCCCCATAGATAAGAACTTCTACATGTTTTCCTGTATGTTTCATAATTCTTTCTTGTACACCAAGTGCAACTTTTTTTGAAACC
>Ga0247611_10003534_pt1 | contig 23013 bp, 20 predicted proteins | sample 177DNAGHGhighgp2_FD_192422 | JGI IMG/M metagenome (GOLD analysis project Ga0247611, IMG submission 192422) | Sheep rumen microbial communities from Palmerston North, Manawatu-Wanganui, New Zealand - 1770 DNA GHGhigh gp2 | ecosystem: Host-associated > Mammals > Digestive system > Stomach > Rumen... | reverse complement strand
CCGTTTCAAAATCTATAGCTGCAAAGTCCTTCATACTGTGTACATACTGTTCATTCGGTTAATGATTCCTGCTATCTCCTTACGGAGCCACAACTCGTTCAGTTCCTTGAACGTTATCTTACGCCTGTGATATATGGTATCTATCACCCAAACGTATTTTGTTATCAAACTTTGTCCTCTATCGTTGTTCATAATTCTTTGTTTTTCCGCAAAAGTATGGCAAGGGTACGCCATACTGTGGCAGAGATTTAAGGATTTTTTCAATTTTCTGCCTGCTAAGTTATAAAAAATAAGGATAGGGCATGAACTGTTTTAGGAAAAAATGTTTCTGATAAGAGAAGAGGAATAGCCCCCAAATGTTATAGGGGCGTGGTTAGTTGGGGGGAAGGATGAAGCGCTGGTTGGCATCGAGGAGGATTTCCTCGCGACGGGACATGCTGGTGATGACGGAGATGTAGGTATTGCGGTTGAAGCCTGTGTAATCTACGTCTTTTGGAGCCAGCGGACCGTTTTGAAGTTGTTTTAGGAAATGCGTGCGAATGGCTTCTGTCTCTTCTTTATCTGGTGACTTGTTTTCGCGGCAGATATCGCATTTTCCGCAGTTCTGTACGTCGTGCTCTCCAAAATATGACAGGAGGAAACGGCTGTGACACTGGTCGCGGTCAGTCACGTATTGTATCATTGACAATATGCGCCTTTCGTATTGTTTGCGACGGTCGGCATAAATGTATGCGGGGAAAACTATTTCATCTGTATCGACTCTGCGCGATAGGAAGGTGATGTAGTTTGTCCGTTTGCGTGGCACATACTGTATTATGCCGTCGTGTGCCATTTCTTTCAAGGAAAGGTAAACGTCGTTGTATTCCACTCCCGTTTCTTGTGCAATGGCGTATTCATCGATATATACGAACTCTATGAAAATGCCGCTGTATTTGCGTAGTAGTGTATGTATTATGCGCTCTTGCTTTTCGGGACGCTGACGCAGATGATACAGCTCATCGCGGTTTAGGGTGAACATCAACCGGCTGGTTACTTCTTCGTCTTCGGTGTATTGAATAAGCCCCGTTTTATCGAGCAAAATCAGTGCACTATGTGCCTGAATGGGGAAATGATGGAACTTGTAGCAGAACTCTTGAAGGTTGAACTGCCGTACGACATTCTGACCATCACCGATAGCCATCTCCAGATAGCAGCACATGTCTTCATAGACACGTCGTATGTAGTCTGGTTCAGGGTATGTTTCACCCACACGCTTTAGCAGTTGTTTGCAATCCTTATCATCGTAAAGCAATACGGCATAAGCCTGCAGTCCATCGCGACCGGCTCTTCCGGCTTCTTGGAAATATGCTTCAGGAGAATCCGGAATCTCGTAGTGGAGTACCAAGCGCACATTTGGCTTGTCAATGCCCATGCCGAAGGCGTTAGTTGCCACCATCACACGGTATCTATCACGTTGCCAAGCCTGCTGCCTCTCATCTTTTTTCACCTGCGGCAGACCGGCGTGGTAGTTCGTAGCGCTTATTCCTTCGCTGATAAGATATTCCGCCAGTTCCTGCGTCTGCTGCCTGTTGCGTGTATATACTATTGCTGAACCCTGCAGACTGCGAAGTATGTGCACCATTTCCTTCATCTTGTCTTCGGTGCGACGTACTATGTAGGTAAGGTTCTTGCGCTCGAAACTCATGCGGCAAACGTTGCTGCCGTCCCTAAAGTGCAGTTGCGTTTGAATATCCTCAACCACTTCCGGCGTAGCAGAGGCTGTAAGTGCCAACACCGGTGCGTTGGGCACTATCTCACGAATCTCCGAAATGCGGGTGTAGCTGGGACGGAAGTCGTAACCCCATTGCGATATGCAGTGAGCCTCGTCAACTGTTATGAAGCTCACCCTCATGTGTCGCAACTTAGCTTGAAACAGCTCGGTGCCGATGCGTTCAGGTGATATGTACAGGAACTTGTAATCTCCTAACACGCAATTCTCGAGAGCCGTGACGATATCGCTGTGGCTCATACCCGAGTTTACGGCCGTAGCTTTGATGCCACGCCGCCGCAAGCTCTGCACTTGGTCGTTCATGAGCGCAATCAGCGGGGTAATGACAATACACACTCCATATTTTGCCATTGCCGGCACTTGGAAGGTGATGCTCTTACCACCACCGGTAGGCATCAGGCCCAGGGTGTCGTGCCCTGAGCCGATGCTTTCGATGATGTCCTGTTGAATACCTCGGAAACTTTCGTATCCCCAGTATTTCCTTAGTATCGATTGATAATTTTCAATTTTCAATTTTCAATTATCAATTATGTCATAGTTCCTTGCCCGTAGGCTGAATGTCCTCGATTTGCAGTTGTACTTCGCCTCGTTTATGCGTATTCTCTTCGATGGCATAGACAATGTCGAAAGACTGCCTGGTCTTGATGTATCGTGCCTGACTGCTTTGTCCGAATGCAATGCCGTTCATTACGTTTGCGCTCTTTCCGTCCACAAGTTCAAGTTTGATGTGCTCCTGTTCGCGCCCCACGACCTTACTTGTACCATAATCATACACATTGTGAGTGCAGAATATAGGACGTGGGTTGTTGGGACCAAAGGGATTGAAGCGTTTCAAATCCATGAAGAACTTGCGGTTTATGTCGCGGAAATCTATCGTGGCTTCAATATCGATTTGTGCCAGAGTCTGTGACGGATCTATGTTCTCCTCGACGTATTGTATGAAACGGCGACGGAACTCCTCAACATTCTCCACTCGCATTGTCAGTCCGGCAGCATAGGTGTGTCCACCGAAGTTCTCCAGTAGGTCGCGACAACTCTCTACAGCCTTGTACACATCGAATCCTCCTACAGAGCGTGCAGAGCCAGTGGCAAACTCGTCGCTGCGAGTCAGTACTACGGCTGGGCGGCAATACACTTCTGTAAGACGTGATGCAACGATGCCGATTACTCCCTTATGCCATTCCTCATTGTATATGACGATGGCCTGACTTTCGTGTTCCGAGTCTAAGGTTTCCACGATTCGGTTTGCCTCCTCTGTCATACTCTTGTCCAAGTCCTTGCGCTGGTCGTTGTAGTGGTTGATGAGGTTGGCTTGTCTGCCGGCTTCCTTCTCATCCTTCTCCACTAATAACGTAACGGTTTCGCGGCCGTTTTGTATTCGTCCGGAGGCATTGATGCGCGGTCCGATTTTGAAGATGATATCACTCATCGTGATTTCCTTTCCCGTAAGTCCGCAGATGTCCATTATGGCTCGCAGTCCCACGCTGGGATTGGCATTAAGTTGCCGCAGTCCATGATAAGCAAGTACGCGGTTCTCTCCCATTATGGGTACTATGTCCGAAGCAATGCTTACAGCGCAGAGATCGAGCAGGGGAATAAGTTTTGAAAACTCAATGCCGTTGCTTTGTGCAAAGGCTTGCATGAATTTGAAACCTACACCGCATCCGGAGAGGTCGGTGTATGGATAGGTTGCATCGCGACGTTTCGCATTCAAAATGGCTACGGCTGGTGGCAACTCGTCATCTGGCACGTGGTGGTCACAGATAATAAAGTCTATACCTTTCTCCTTGGCATAGCCTATGGTTTCTATCGCCTTGATGCCACAGTCGAGAACGATTACCAGCTTAACGCCTGTTTCGTATGCATAATCTACTCCCTGCACAGATACACCGTATCCTTCTTCGTAGCGATCGGGGATGTAGTAGTCGATATTCGAGTAATACTGCTCTAAGAACTTGTAAACCAAAGCCACGGCGGTGCATCCGTCAACATCGTAGTCTCCGTAAACCAGTATGCGCTCCTTGCGTGCAAGTGCCAGGTTCAGTCTGTCCACAGCCTTATCCATATCGCGGAAAAGGAAGGGGTCGAGCAGTTCATTCAGCTGAGGGTGGAAGAAACGCCTTGCCTCCAAGACATCTGTGATGCCTCGGTTTACCAGTAACTGACCAAGTATGGGGCTCAAATTAAGTCCCAAAGCCAGTTCCTTGGCAGTGTTTTCTTGTTCGTCCGTCAGTTGGACGAAGTTCCACCTGTAGTTCATATTTACTTAGATGCCCAGTTTCTTACGAATTTGCTTGGGAATGGCATTCTTGTTAACCAGATAATCCATAGTGTTAGCGGCAATAAAGGTCTTTGTCATGTACCATGTGCCCTTATAGTCACCGGTCTCGCCCCATGAATTCTTTACCATATAGTATTCGCGTCCGTTCTGGTCCTTGGCGATGCCGTAGATAAGCATACCGTGGTCGTCGGTCAGTTCCCAGTTGTCGAAGCGCTGCTGACGCAGTTCCTGTGTGGGAACGATTTCCGGTACGGTGCAGCCCAGAGAGTCAATGAGGTTATGTTTTTTCGTGGCACTCATCTTCAACCATTTTGCCATATCGCTACCGGCAAGGCTTTCAGTTGCTTTTGTATCGATAGCATATGCCAGTCCCTGACGTGTGAATCCTTCTTCGCTCACGTCGCCGCCCCATGCTATGGTATATCCCTGCATTACGGCATTATCGATGATTTGCATCATCTCGTCGATGGGTACGTTATAGGACAAGGGGAAACGCCAGTTGTCCTGCACTTCCACTGCAAAGCCTGTATAGAAGGGGTGGTGAGTGTAAGATGTAATGCTTACGTAGTCGTTGAAATTCAGACCGAGACTTGCTGCGAAGGTTTTCGGAGTATATTCCTTTCCCTCATAGGTGAATTTCTCGGGGCACTGACCGAGGTAGGCATCCAGAATGCCCTGAAGTCCCACTTTCCACTGGTTTGAAATTTTCTTTGCAGAACTCTTTGCAATGGCTGCAACGTATGGCTCCATCAGCGAGAAGAACTCGTTGAAATTGTTCAGGGAGTCTCCATAGAGCGAACCGGGGAAGGGCATAGCACCTTCGGGGCAGATACCGTGATTCTTCAGAACAGAGAGAACATCCTCGGCAGAACCACCCTGCGAGAACTGGCAGTCGCCGTGATAACGAACTACCTGAGTGGCACGTTCCATATAGGTCTTGTTAGCCACGAAAGATTCGCAGAGGTCCATCTCCTTGCCTGTAGCCTTCAGGATTTCAGCTTCAAAGAAGGAGATTGTAGAATAGTCCCAGCACGTACCCGAGCGATTCTGATCCTTTACGCTGGTAATAGGATTCTCCTTCACGATTGTGAAGACGGGCTTGTTAGACTTCACGGAGTCCTTAGCTTCCTCCGCTTGTGCACCGATGGCCATAAAGGTCAGTAGTGCAAGAGTGAATAATTGTTTCATTGTTTATTTTGATTTTGTTATGGGTCTAATGGGTTTAATGGGTTATTGGGCGATGAAAGCTTCGATTTCATCGGGGTAGAGAGGAATGCGCTTTTCGCCCAAATAACGGCAACCTTTCTTGGTGATGAGAATGTCATCTTCCAGTCGGATGCCACCGAAGTCTTTGTATGTTTCTATCTTGTCGAAGTTCAGGAACTCCTTGCAATGCCCCGTGGCACGCCATTCATCGATGAGAGCGGGGATGAAGTAGATGCCCGGTTCGTCGGTCATAACCCAACCTTCCTGTAAACGACGACCACAGCGCAGACAGTTTGTACCGAACTGTTCCAAGTTGGGGCGCACCTCATCGTCAAATCCTACGTATATCTGTCCTAATCCCTCCATATCGTGAACATCCATACCCATCATGTGTCCCAGTCCGTGTGGGAAGAACATGGCGTGGGCTCCAGCTGCCACGGCCTCGTCAACATCGCCTTTCATCAGTCCAAGCTCCTTAAGCCGTTCCGTCATCAGTCGGGCAACTCCGAAGTGAACGTCCCACCATTTAACTCCTGGCGCAGCAAGCTTGAGGGCGTGGTCGTGACAGTCAACGACAATTTGGTAAATATCGCGCTGACGCTGTGTATATTTGCCGTTAATAGGTGTTGTGCGCGTATTGTCCGAACAGTAATTCTCGTTTGTCTCGGCTCCGCAGTCGCACAGCATCAACCTTCCTGCTTCCAAGGGACGTGGAGAAGGGTAGCCGTGCATTATTTCACCATGCATCGAGAGAATGCTTGGGAACGATACTATACACCCCTTCGAAGATGCAATGCCGCTGATTCTTCCAGCAATCTCCTGCTCCGTAACACCTGGGCGACACATCTTCATGGCTGTGGTGTGCATCTCGTAGCCGATGGCACAAGCACGTTCAATTTCTTCTATTTCTCCAGCAGATTTCACTGCACGCTGGTCGATAACTGCTTTGATGAGCTCAACTGATGCTTCCTCCCTCTGTTTCGAGGGGTGAATGCCTGTTAGATCCATCAGCTGAATCATCAGATCGTAGCGGTAAGGCGGCAAGAAATGAACTTTACGGCCCTGCTTCTTAGCCTTTTCAACCAGTACGGTCAGTTCCTTCATCGGAGCGCTCTGCTCCACGCCCGACTGACGAGCCATATCGCTGACCGAGTCAACCTGTCCGAACCAGACAATATCTTCAATGTCAATATCGTTGCCTATCAGCCATTCGCGATTCTCGTCTGCATCAATCACTCCTACCAGTCCCTCGCGGTGTTGACCGAAATAATATAGGAATGATGAATCCTGACGGAACTTATATCCGTTAGCTGGGTAGTTCACGGGTGAATCGTTGTTTCCGAAGAGCAGGATTAGTCCACTGCCTATGCGCTCACGTAATACGCGACGGCGCTCAACGTAGGTCTGTTTGTTGAATAGCATAATAAGGCAAGTTAATATTAATGTCGCAAAGATACGAATAAGCGAGAGAAATACCAAATAAATTTTATTTATTTTATTTTGTGCGATATTCTTTATTTTTGTATTTTTGCGTTCGTTATTTGTAATATATCAGAAGGTTACGATTATGAAAAGATGTGTTTTGTGCCTATTAATACTGTTGGGAATGAAGGCTTCGGCAGCAGAGGTGGCAGATAGTGCTTCGTTAAAGGAAGTAGTAGTAACAGGCACTCGATATGCCTTGCCTGCCAGTGATATAGCAAATACCGTAACCATTGTAAATCGTTCACAACTTACCGCTCAGTTTCAACCATCCATTCTGCCTACGCTGATGCAGCAGGTGCCTGGCTTGATGCTGACGAGTCGCGGCATGATGGGTTATGGCGTATCTGGCGGTGCTGCAGGAGGACTCAATCTACGCGGACTGTCCGGTGGTGCAGGTCAGCTTTTAGTGCTCATCGACGGTCATCCCCAGTATCAAGGCATCTACGGTCATCCTATAGCCGACAGTTATCAGACTATGATGGCTGAACGAGTAGAAATACTGCGCGGACCGGCCTCTATGCTTTACGGCTCAAATGCCATGGGAGGTGTTATCAATATTGTCACTCGTGCTGTTTCACGCGACACGGCTTCCACAAACTTGACCCTTGGAGGTGGCAGTTATGGTACGGCACAGGGAGAACTTACCACATTTGTCCGGAAGGGTAAGTTTTCTACCACATTAGGCGTTCAATACAACCGTTCCGACAACCATCGTTCCCGGATGGGCTTTGAACAGTATGGAGGCTATGCAAAAGTTGGCTATGAGATTAATTCACATTGGAAGACTTCTGCCGATGTCAATCTGAATCGTTTTTCTGCTTCATATCCTGATAGCATACAGACTCCGCGCTTTGATGCTCACCAATGGATAATGCGTGGTGTGGCTAATGCTGTGGTGGAGAATAACTACAATCGCACCAATGGTAGCCTTACCCTGTATTCCAGTTTCGGAAATCACCGCATAGATGATGGTTGGAAGACAGGTGGAACTCCACAACTTAATTATTTCCGCTCCCAAGATGCTTTGTCTGGGGTATCGTTGAGTCAGACGGCTCGTTTCTTCAAAGGCAATCGTGTGACTGTGGGCCTGGACTACCAGCACATTTATGGTCGTGCTTACTACACCGATAAAATTACAGGCGACGAAGTAGCTTCTGGTAAGATGGCTGCAAAGAGTCATCGCGACGAGGTGGCAGCTTATCTCGATTTTCGTCAGGACATTACAAAGTGGTTGACAGTAGATGCAGGTGCGCGTGTTGACTACCATTCTGTTGCTGGTACGGAGTTTGTGCCTCAAGTTGGCATAGTAACCCATCCTACGAAGGGTGGAGACCTCAAGGCTGTAGTCAGCAAGGGTTACCGCAATCCTACCATGCGTGAACTATACCTTTACCCTCCATCGAATGAAGATCTTGAGCCCGAACGCTTATGGAACTATGAATTGTCGTGGAATCATCGAATTAAAAATGTTCAGTATGGCATTAATCTCTTCTACATAAATGGCGACAACATCATAATGACAACAACTGCGCCTGGAGGGGGAAAACGCAACCTCAATTCCGGTAAAGTTGAAAACTGTGGTTTTGAGTTAGAGGCATCCTGGAATATTGACAGCCATTGGAGTTTGTCAACTAATCACAGCTACCTCCATATGATAGAGCGCGATATTCCGGCAGCCCCAACTTATAAAGGTTTTCTTGGGGGCAATTTCCATCAGGGACGATGGACGGCCTTGTTGGGTGTGCAATACATTCATGGTTTGGGCTTGGATGCCAATGGCGACAATGTCTGTGATTTCACCGAAGGAGACTTCTGTCTTGTGAATGCTGCAGTAACGTTTCAGGCATGCCGCTGTCTGAAGTTATGGGTACGTGGTGAGAATCTGCTTGCCCAGCGCTATCAGCTTATGTACGGCTATCCCATGCCTCATGCCACTTGTATGGCAGGTTTCTCGTTGAATTTCTAGATTCAAATTTTCTTCATTATTTTGTCCGGTAGTTGTTTTTTCTTACCTTTGCCGGCAAAATGAGTACAGAACATGAAAAGAGAATATAAGCCTGATTACGACAAAGCATTTCGCGACGAGCATATAAAATGGTTTGAAGAGCGTATGGACCGTCTGCCCAAGTCGTTGCAGATAAACGATGCTATGTATTCTTCTAATTTGGAATTGACCGTTAAGGGGTTGATGCGTACTTTGCGCAACAATGTTCCAAATGTAACATTTTCAGGTTACATGAACACATTGTTGCAGATACGCGAAAAATTGGAGGAACAGGGACTTTAGAGGTTAGCGTAGGCGTATGCTTCCATCGGAAAGAATGCGTGCTTGACTTTGGGGAACATCAGCTTCCGAAAGTCGTTTCATTTCTTGAGCCACACTATTCGTCTTATCTAATCGCGGACCTGTGCCGCGCTGCTGTATCATAGAGTGAATCTGTCCACTTATGAACTGACCTTTTTTGTCGATTTTTATTTCCACCAGAGGGGCGTAACCTGATATTCCTGTTAGGTTTACGTTATAGGTCGTGCAGAAATTTCCAAGACTATATGCAATGAAACGTCCTTTGTAAACCTCTATGGCACGCGTCACATGAGGTCCGTGACCATATACCACATCTGCACCATGATCAATGCAGAAGTGAGCCAGTTGACGCAACGACCCGCGGTTCTCGCCAAGGAATGTTTCGCTGCCTTGTGGCAAATGGTTGCGGGTGCGACCTTCTGCTCCGCCGTGAAATGACACAATGACAAGGTCCGTCTCCTTTACCAGTTTGTCCACGATGCGTCCCACAACGGCGAGGTCGGTGTGTTTCAGGGTGTAGGAGTTATGTCCGAAAGCACAGATACCGATGTTTAGCCCGTGGCGTTTTATTACGGCTGTTTCCACCCGCCCTTCAATACCGGAATATAGGATGTGCATACTGTCGAGGCATCGTTCTGTGGACTTTATACCTTCCAAACCGAAATCATTAGCATGATTGTTAGCCATGCTTAGGTAGTCAAACCCGACTTCCCGCAGCAGGTGGGCATAGCTGGTGGGGGTTCGGAAGGCATAGCTGTTTGGACCATTCCCCTTTGTGCTTTGTCCGCCGTCGCATAGCGTGCCTTCAAGATTTCCGACAGCCAGGTCGGCTCGTTTCAACAAAGGTTTGGCATCACGGAATATGTCGCGCCCATTGTTGGCTGGAAGCATTTTAGATGGGAATGTGGTTCCCATCATAATGTCGCCCACCATAGCTATGGTCAGCGTGTCGGCTGCGTAAGCAGAATTAAAGATTAATAGGTAAAAATTACAAATTAGAAGCAGCGTAATCCTTTTCATATTCCCTTAAACTCTTAGAAAACCCGTCGAACACCGATATATCGATGCAGATAATAAGCTTCGGTCGACTGACTTACGCGAATGCCACCGCCAATGCTTGCATGAATGAATGTAAAGGTGTCGTCTTTTGTGTTTACGTCAATAATGATGCCTACATGCCCCACGCCTTTTCCAGAATGTGGACTTGTGAAGAAAACCAAGTCTCCACGTTTCATTTCACTGCGTTTTATGGGCTTGTTCTTGGCATATTGTTCGCGTGAGGAGTTACCGATTAAGTAATTGAATTTCTTGAAGACATAACTTGTAAATCCGGAACAGTCGAATACAGTAGGACCTTTGCCTCCGCTACGGTATCGTTTGCCCAGATGCGTGTATGCCTCTTCGATTAAGGTGTTAATCATTGCCAGTCCGCCCACCGAAGCCTGTGTCTCAGTAGGGCCTATGGGTACAAGAAAGTGGGTTGCCACAGTATCTATGTGCTGCAGTCGGCGTGCCACGGGAGCGTGACGTGCATACTGGTCTTGAGCTATGAGAGATTGAGAAAATGAGAAAATGAGAATAAGAGAAAGCAGTTGCGTGTACTTCCTCAAGTCCTTTTTTAAAAATTCATACATCTTCTTCATCTTCTCATTCTCTTATACCACGAAGTACTGGTGTAGTGCTCGTTGTGTTGGTCGTTTTCAGAGGGTATATACATCGAAACGCATGCAACGTGGTCTGGGTCGGTAAGATTAGGTGTGTACCAAACTCTAAACGATGTGTCCCATCTTGTGGTGGCATTGCTATAAGGTACAGCACGCTTCAGCGCTGTAAGCCACGTGGTGTAGTCATCAGTGGATAACCAATGATTCATTGCACTGCCCATATCGTGATAGTTGGGAAACCAAGCTGGTTCTCGCCCGTCAATAACGTATATTTGAACGCCTTCGGTGTCGGGATATTGGGGCAGTGTTGCCAGCAATGGAGCTGTGGCTTCAGCTAATTGCTCCATTTCATCGGTCTTTATCGCCGATATTACAAGTCCCTTGTTAAACTCGTAGTATTCGTAATACTTACGTGCTATCTGCCATGCATTATCGCTGTCGAGGAACAATTCTCCAATGATGCTGTGATATGGTGCTCCGTTACCAGGTATTTCTGCAGGCGAACCTATGCACCAGTCCACGACGTCGCGCAACTCGTATGCCACCTCCACGCATTGCATGAAACATGCATCGAACATAACATAGTCCCATTTGCAGCCGCTGTTGCGCAAAATGTAGGCCAAGGTCGTAACCTCCATTTCGGTTCCGGTGTTCAAGTATGTGTTGTTTCCATTGTCAATACCGATAGTGCGTTTTGGAGCCTTTTGTTGTGGTAGCCATCCGGTTCCGTGCGACCACATCACAAGTCCGTAGTGTTCGGCTGGGTAGTTGGCTTTGACGATTGATAGCACCTGCTGCATTGTAGTGCTGTCAGTGCTTATGGGGTCATTTCGATATTGGTAAACCAGATGTTCGCCGTTGCGGTCGAACATGATAATGCGTGGTTGTTGGTCGGAACGTGCTTCATCGATATACACCACTAGGGCGCAACTGTCTGGAATTACTGGAGCTGCCTGTCGCATCTCGTTGAGGTCGTTGGTGGCATACGGACTTGACAGGCTGTTTTCCGCCATCATATACACCACCACCACGTGCTTCAGCGTGGCAGGTGGGAGTTTGATGTCGTCGTGGCATGCAACAGCCAAAACGGAGAGAAATACTATCCACCAATACTTCATGGCTGCAAAGATACGGTTTTTTGAGCAATAAATCGCTATTTCGCGCGTTAATAATATATAATGGTATGGACAGATAGAGTTCGGCAGGTGAAAATCCTGCTTGTGATGACAGCCGTTGTCATTGCTGTGGTATCCCTTGTGGTGTCGCATCTCTTGGTGCGCGACCTTGTCGATGAGGAACGTAACAACGTGGAAGTGTGGGCTGAGGCTATGCGTTCTCTGAACAATGCCGATGAGAACACCGATTTGGCTCTCGTGTTAAAGGTGATAGACAGCAACAAGAACATCCCTGTAGTGGTGATGGACGAGAACAATCAGGTAATTCTTCATCGTAACCTGCGACATAAGTGGAAGACGGCACAGGATTCCATAAAGTATGTCAACAATTGTGCAGAGAATATGCGCGAGAGCGGCAACGTGATTCCTGTGGAGAGTTGGATTGTATGTTTCGACGAGAGTTTGATGCTGCGCCGTCTGGCCTACTATCCCTATGTGCAGTTGGGCGTTGTGCTCATTTTTGTTGTGGTGGCTATATTTGCACTTCTTAGCAGTAAACGAGCCGAGCAGAACAAGGTGTGGGTGGGACTGTCGAAGGAAACGGCCCATCAACTCGGAACCCCCATCAGTAGTCTTATGGCTTGGGTGGAGGTGTTGCGTGAGACTTATCCGCATGACGAACTCATACCTGAAATGAATAAGGATGTGAAGCGTCTGCAGCGCATTGCCGAGCGATTCTCCAAAATTGGTTCTCTGCCCGAGCCTAAGCCCGAGAATCTCAACGATGTAGTGGAGAATGTGGTACAATACATAGGTCGTCGTACGTCGAATCGTGTAAAGCTTAATGTCGATATGCCCGACCATCCGCTCATCGTGATGATGTCCGCTCCGTTGTTCGAGTGGGTGGTGGAGAATCTGTGCAAGAATGCCATTGATGCTATGGACGGACAAGGTACCATCACTCTGACGGCTCGCGACGAGCAGGACTGCTTCTCTGTTGAGGTCGCCGATACAGGAAAGGGTATTGCCAGCAAGAACTTCCGCAATGTGTTTGCTCCAGGCTTCACCACAAAGAGTCGTGGATGGGGCTTGGGATTGTCGTTGGCGAAGCGTATTGTCGAAGAGTATCATCATGGACGCATATTTGTCAAGTCTTCAGAGATAGGAAAGGGTACAACTTTCCGTATCGAGCTTAAAAAGTACTAAAATCCGCTCATAATAAGTAAGTTTTTAACTACTTGCTGTATTTTTAGGCAAAAATATAGGCGGAAATTAGGCTTTATCTCGGAAAAACTCGAATAAAATTTGGTTATTCGCTCGATTTGCACTAATTTTGCAGTCCGAAAAGGTGCAATGCGCCTCGATTTGACGTGAAATTAGATAACATTAAATAGATAAAAAGAAATGGCACATCCTAAAAGAAGACAGTCCAAAACCAGGACTCTCAAGAGAAGAACACATGACGGTGCAGTAGCTCCAACACTGGCCGTTTGCCCAAATTGTGGTGAGTATTACATCTACCACACAGTATGCCCCGCTTGCGGTTACTATCGCGGTAAGGTGGCAATCGAAAAAGAAGCTTGATTGAGACAATTTCAAATTGAGAGAATGAGAGAATGAGATAGGGCAGTAGCCTGAAAGTCTCATTTTCTCATTTTCTCATTTTATAAATACCATATCAATGGAAAGAATTAATGCAATGATAACTGGTGTGGGCGGTTATGTGCCCGACTATATCCTCGACAACGAGGAGATGTCGCGCATTGTTGACACCAGTGACGAATGGATAATGGAGCGCATAGGTGTGAAGACGCGCCACATACTGAAGCCTGAGCAGGGCCGGGGTACCAGTTATATGATGAAGCGTGCCGTACGTCAGCTCCTGTATAAAACCCAGGCTGAGCCCGATAGTATCGAGGCTGTTATCTGTGCTACGACCACACCAGACTTCCATTTCCCCTCTACAGCCTCGCTGATAATAGGTGAGCTGAAACTTCGCAACGCCTTTGGTTTCGATATGGAGGGCGCCTGTGCCGGTTTTCTCTATGCTATGGAAGCAGCAGCCAACTATATCCGCTCGGGGCGCTACAAACGTATTATTGTTTGCGGTGGAGACCACATGTCCTCAATGACAAACTATCAAGATCGCAACACATGTCCTATTTTCGGTGACGGAGCAGCTTGTGTAATGATGGAGGCCACCACCGAGGAGGTGGGGCTGATGGACGGTTACTACCGTGTAGATGGTGAGGGTTACGAATATCTCCACATGGAAGCAGGTGGTTCGCGCAATGTGCCGAGTCATGAGACCGTGGACAAGCGTCTGCACTTTGTATATCAGGACGGTCGACCTGTCTTCAAGCACGCTGTGACGAAGATGTCCGATGCTGTCGAGCGCATAGCCAAGCGCAACAACCTGACTAAGGACAACATCGCTTGGGTTGTTCCCCATCAGGCAAACATACGCATCGAGAGCGCCGTAGCACGTCGCATCGGTGTTGAGGAAGATCACGTGATGATAAACATCGATCACATGGCAAACACCTCGGGCGGTACGTTACCACTATGTCTTTGGGAGTACGAGCCGCAGTTGAAGAAGGGCGACAAACTCATCTTTACCGCCTTTGGAGCAGGATTCACCTGGGGAGCCTCGTACCTTGTTTGGGGTTACGATGGTGCAGCTGAGGCCGCCAAGTCACCTGCTCAGTTCTACAAGGAGGGCGAGATGACAAGGGAAGAGTGGTACAAACTCAGAGCCAAGAATGCATAAAGCAGGATTTGTAAATATTGTTGGGAATCCCAACGTAGGGAAGAGTACACTGATGAACCTGTTGGTGGGCGAGCGCATAAGCATCGCCACCTTCAAGGCTCAGACCACTCGTCATCGTATCATGGGCATTCTCAACACACCGGAGATGCAGATATGCTTTTCCGATACCCCAGGAGTGCTGAAGCCCAACTACAAGCTGCAGGAGTCTATGCTGCAGTTCTCGGAGAGTGCATTGGTTGATGCCGATGTCCTGCTCTATGTCACCGATATGGTGGAGACCCCCGACAAGAATGCCGAATTCCTCGAGAAGGTTGCAAAGCTGAAAGTCCCTATCTTGGTGCTTATCAATAAGATAGACCTTACGAATCAGCAGGAACTGGAGCAGAAAGTCGGGCTTTGGCACGAGGCTCTTCCACAGGCAGAAATATTCCCCATCTCGGCACTTCATCGTTTCAATGTAGATAATGTGTTGAATCGCATCAAGGAGTTGTTGCCCGAGTCACCGGCCTATTTCGACAAAGACCAGTGGACCGACAAACCAGCTCGTTTCTTCGTCACAGAAATCATCCGCGAGAAGATACTCCTCTACTACGACAAGGAGATACCCTATTCCTGCGAGGTTTCGGTAGAATCGTTCAAGGAGACCGACCGCAATATCCACATCAACGCTGTCATTTATGTTGAGCGCGACAGCCAGAAGGGCATCATCATAGGACATCAGGGTGTGGCTCTCAAGCGTGTATCCACCGAAGCCCGAAAGAGCCTTGAGAAGTTCTTCGGTAAGAGCATCTATCTCGAAGTTTTTGTGAAGGTGGACAAGGATTGGCGCAACAGCGACCGCTCCCTCCGTCAATACGGCTACAATCAGGAATAATTATTTGATTATTCCTTTTTTTTATATATATTTGCAGCGAAATATTGGATGATATGAGTAATTTGGTAGCTATAGTGGGTAGGCCCAACGTGGGCAAGAGCACCCTTTTCAACCGCCTGACACAGACTCGCCACGCCATCGTGAGCGATGAGGCAGGCACTACGCGCGACCGTCAGTACGGCAAGTGCGAATGGACTGGACGCGAGTTCTCCGTTGTGGATACTGGCGGTTGGGTGGTAAACTCTGACGACATTTTCGAGGAGGAGATACGCAAGCAGGTGACAGTAGCTACTGAGGAGGCAGATGTGATTCTGTTCCTCGTGGATGTGAACAATGGAGTCACAGACCTCGATGCTGAGGTTGCCTCAATACTGCGCCGCTCGAACAAACCAGTGGTGTTGGTAGCAAACAAAACCGACAACAACGACCAGCAGTATCTTGCTGCCGAATTCTATTCCCTTGGACTTGGCGACCCATATTGTATATCGGCTGCTACGGGCAGCGGTACGGGCGACTTGCTTGACACGGTTGTAGAGCGTCTGCCAAAGGAGGCTGCCGAGGACGATTGGAACCAGTTGCCTCGCTTCGCTGTAGTTGGTCGTCCCAACGTGGGAAAAAGTTCCCTCGTTAACGCCTTCATCGGCGAGGACCGTCACATTGTGACAGATATTGCCGGAACAACGCGCGACTCGATATATACCCGTTTCAATAAGTTCGGACTTGACTTCCAGTTGGTGGATACTGCCGGCATTCGTCGCAAGAACAAGGTGAGCGAGGACTTGGAGTTCTACAGCGTGATGCGTTCCATCCGCAGTATCGAGAATTCCGACGTCTGCATACTGATGATAGACGCCACTCGCGGTCTTGAGGGACAGGATATGAACATCTTCCAAATCATTCAGAAGAATCAGAAGAGCCTTGTAGTGGTGGTGAACAAGTGGGACTTGGTACCTGAAAAGGACCAGAAGGTGATGGATACATTCATCGATGCCATTCGCGACCGTTTCTCACCGTTCGACGACTTCCCCATTGTCTTCGCCTCTGCTATGACAAAACAGCGCATCTTCCGCATACTGGAGGAGGCAAAGCACGTTTACGAAAACCGTGTGCGCCGTGTCTCTACAGCCAAACTGAACGAAGAGATGCTGCCGCTCATCGAGGCTTTCCCACCACCATCGATAAAGGGTAAGTATATAAAGATAAAGTATTGTATGCAGGTGCCTGAAACTCGCGTGCCTACTTTCGTCTTCTACGCCAACCTGCCGCAGTATGTGAGGGAACCCTATCGCCGCTTCCTCGAAAACAAGATTCGCGAGCGTTGGGACTTCAGCGGCTGTCCCATGAATGTATTCATCCGTCAAAAATAAGACCCCCTAACCCCCTTTAGGGGGAAGTGATAAAATGAAGAAATTAATTATTATTTGTTTTGCGGCGATGACGATGGTTGGATGCCATCGTGAGAAGTCGGCTTCCGAGTCTGCCGAGAAATACTATGGCTATCTGGTAAAGGGCGATGTTGACAGTTTCCTTAAGGGAGTGGCATACTTCGACAGTCTGCCCGAAACGTATCGCAGTCAGATGCAGGATATGTATATGGACTATCTCGACCGCGAGAATCGTCTGCGTAGCGGACTGCTTTCTGCAAAGTCCCTGCGTGACACCATGATCAACGAAAACATGGCCCGTGTGTTCATGGAAGTGTGCTATGCCGATTCCACACGCGAGGAGATAATGGTACAGATGGTGCAGACCGATAAGGGCTGGCGCCTGTTTTAATAAGCTTTAAGGATAAAGAAGAGACCGCTACTCCTGATGGGGTGGCGGTCTCCTTTGTGTTGTTTATGCAGTTAGTCAGTGCTGCAGGAACTTCTTTCCCTTGCTGATGACGATGCTGTTGCGACGCGATGATGTTACGGGACGGCCAGCGAGGTCGTAACGCTCTGCGCTGGCCGACAGATTAGGGCGGTTTGGAAGGTCGCGCATACCTGTCATATCGCCGAAGTCAATCTGATACCATTGTCCAGCCTCTGTGGGAATGACGATGGTGTTGGAGTTGATGATGGTCACAGCCACCTGCTGACCGTTGCAGTAAACGGCGTGCTCGGCAATGCCGGGATAGATGATGGGGCAGGGCAGACCGCTCTCCGACTTGATGGCAGCAGCTGTGAGTTTGCCTTCTTTCCAAACTTGGTCAACTTGGAAGTTGCCGACGGCACGCAAACCGTAGGCCTTGCCTGCAGGCCATGTTGAAGGCAGGGCAGGCAGCAACTGCAGGGTATCGCTGTGGCTCTGGAGCAGCATCTCGGCAATACCTGCGCAGACACCGAAGTTACCGTCAATCTGGAACGGAGCGTGAGCATCGTAGAGGTTGTAGTACACACCTCCGGCATACTGGTTCGTGCCGTAGTCTGTGCTGTGCTTCAGGGCATTCTTCAGGATGGTGTGGGCATGGTCGCCGTCGAGGGCACGTGCCCAGAGGTTCACCTTCCAACCCATCGACCAACCGGTAGCAACATCGCCACGCAGCTTCAGGCTGTTGACTGCAGGCTGGAAGTAAGGACTCGACGGGTCAATCTCGCTCAGGGGATATAGTGCCATCAGGTGGCTCATGTGGCGGTGACTTGGGTCATCGCTGACATCGTAAGGCGAATACTTCCATTCGCGCAGGATGATATCACCCTTCTTTATTCCGTTGCGCGGATTAGTCCAACCGCTGTTCAGGGAGCTGTTGGCGGTGTATGTCTCGGTGTGCAGACCGCGGTCGGTCTTTTCGAGATAGAGGTCGAGTTTTTCTACATCTTCGCTGCTAAGACCGGTAACGGCAGCGCCGAGTATGTTGTGGGCTTCTTTCACGCTGGTGAACAGCGAGTAGATAAGCTGCTGGGCGTGGGCTGTTCCGTCTTCGCTGTTATGAGCATTCTGCTCGGCAGAATATTCGTTGGGTGCAACAAATGTGCCGTCTGGTTCGAAGCTGTAGGCTGTGCCACCGTATTTCGAGTTCTGCGTCTGGCTGTTGTAACCCTTGTCCTCAATCATACGTTCCATCCAGAACTGGGCGCAGCTCCACATGGCAGGGAATGCGCTTGCCAGGAAATCCTCGTCGCGTGTAAAGCGATAGTGCTGCCACAGATGGCTGCAGTACCATGCGTTGGCAACGAAGTAGTTGTTACCCCATGTGCTCATGCCGCCGAAGATGTTACTTTCGGTGAACACTGTCCAGCCGTTATTTACACCGCCATACTGTCTGGCTGCGTTCTTGTAACAGCCCGACTTTGCCATCTTGATGATGAAGTTGAGGAACGGCAGGTGCATGTCCGAGAGGTTTGTAACTTCGGAAGGCCAGTAGTTCATCTGGATGTTGATGTTGGTGTGTATGTCGGAGTGCCAAGGGGCTTCTGCCTTGTTGTTCCAGATGCCCTGCAGGTTGTTGGGAACATCTATGCCACGACTGCTGCTGATTTCCAGATAGCGACCGTAGGCGAAGTACAACTGTTCGAGGAATCGTGCCTCGGCATTGTTCTGGTTCGACAGGGTGTTGTAGTAATCAACCAGCGCCTTGGTGGTGCGCTTCGAAGCTGCTCCCTCAAGCTGGAACGACACACGTTGGGTAATCGACAGGAAGTCGCGCTGATGGTCGGCAAGTACTGCATCGAAGCCCTTCTCCTTCAGTCGGTTGAACAGATTTACTACAGCGTTCTGGTGCTGGGTGACCTTTATGCTCGAGTTGAGACAGGTGGCAGCGCTATTGTACGAGTCATCGTAGTTGGTGCGTGCATTCAGATATACCACCACTTCATCGGCATCTGTCACGTTCACGGTCTTTGCTGTTGTGTCGAAGGTCTTTGTGCCCTTCGATGGCAGAATCACTGTGGCATTGGCATAGTACGTCATGTTGTTCTCCAGTGTGCCGTAGATGCGCAGGTTGCCGGGCATCTTTGTGCTGGACTTCATTACATCGTTTGTGGGGCCGTTCAATCCATCTCCCGGCTCGAAGTGGAAGGTGAGCGAGAGAAGTCCGTCGCCTGTGGCACGATAGCGTATTGCTATTACGCTGTCGAGGTGGCTCACGAAATATGTGCGTTCGTACGTTGTATTCCCGTCGGCTGAAGTGTAGGCAACACCTGCTGTGCCGTCCTCTATGTCGAGCCAGCGGCGGTAGTTCTTCGCACCCTTTTGAGCATCGTAGCCGAAGTCGCCGCTCTTGTCCTCAACAATCAGCGAACCGAAGTTACGATACCATCCGTGGTTGCCGCCTACAGCGTTGCTGCCTGTCCACAGAGTCTTCTCGTTGAACTGTATCTCGTCCTTCTTGATGCCGCCGAACAGACTGGCACCCAGTTGACCGTTGCCGATGGGCAGGGAGTATTCCATCCATGTGTTGCTGACACCGGTTGCTGTAGCAGGCTGGTCATACCATAGTGTGAGGGGATGGTTTGGCGTGAACGAAGAGGCTCCGCTAACGTTGAACTCCTCGAAATCGGGGTTTGCAGGGTCAATGATAACGAACTGGTTGTTCGTGTCGCCGCTATTCCACAGTCCCAATTGCTTACCAACGCCTGTGCCAGCCCATTGGTTGATGTAGGCTTTCGAGTCGCTTGCTCCAAGCCACTTCAACTGGTAATAGGTGCTGCTGCTCACCAATGTCCAGCCCGAAGCATCTTCCGATGTTCCAGCCTGCATGCGCTCAGCGCTGGTGCTGTATGTGGCATACTGTCCGGCCTTGTTCACAAGCTGGAATTTAGCTTTCGTGCCAACAAAGCGCCACAACTGCTTGTCTGTGGCATCAGACAGGCTTCCCTGCTGTGTGGTCACGTTTGCCCCGTTATTACCTGCAGTTATGTACAACTTGCTGTTGGTGAACTGCATAAGATAGTACACCTCTTCGCTGTAGTTAGGCGTGGTTAGTGCAGAAGCACAATTGAAAATTGACAAATTGACAATTAACAACAAAAATAAGGCCTTTCTCATGGTATGTATCTTTAATTCTTAATTCTTATTGATTTGCTTCCTTAACCTTTCGGAACAGGTCGCTGGCGAATATGAAGGAGTTCAGTTTCTCGTTTGTCGAGGTCATAATCTGGTCCTTCGTTCCTGTCCAACCCACCGACCCCCCGTGGATGTACAGTATGTTCTCACCAATGCCCATCACGGAGTTCATATCGTGAGTGTTCATGATGGTGGTCATCTTGTATTCGTGGGTGATGGAGTGGATGAGTTCGTCGATTACGAGCGATGTCTTAGGGTCGAGACCCGAGTTCGGCTCGTCGCAGTACAGATACTTGGGGTTCAGGGCTATGGCACGTGCTATTGCCACACGCTTCTGCATACCGCCGCTGATTTCGCCCGGCATCTTCTCCTCGGCACCTTTCAGGTTCACACGGTCCAGACAGAACTTGGCTCTCTTTATGCGGTCTGCCTCGTTCTGGTCCGAGAACATATCCAGCGGGAACATCACGTTCTCGAGCACTGTCATCGAGTCGAACAGCGCTGCCGACTGGAATATCATACCCATCTCGCGGCGCAGCATCACCCGTTCGCGTTTTGTCATCTTCACGAAGTCGCGTCCATCGTACAGAATCTCACCTTTTGTAGGCTCAAACAGTCCCACAAGGTTCTTCATCAGCACAGTCTTTCCGCTGCCGCTCTGACCGATGATGAGGTTCGTCTTGCCGTCCTCGAAGGTGAAGTTGATGTCCTTCAGCACCTCCTTACCGTCGTCGAATGTCTTATATAGATTCTTTACTTCAATCATGATAGTAGCTGTGTGAGGAAGATATCGGCAAATAGAATGAGCATGCTGCTGGAAACGACGGCATTGGTGGAGGCCTTACCCACGTCGAACGAGCCGCCCTTCACCCTGTAGCCGTAGAACGACGACACGCTGGCAATGATGAAGGCAAAGCATACGCTCTTTATTATCGACATCCAAATGAACCACGAGTTGAACGAGTGCAACAGTCCCACCGTAAGGTCGTCGGGTGTGATAATGCCCGCAAAGGCAGTGGCATAAGCCCCGATGAAACCAGCTCCGATGCTGAAAATCACAAGGAAAGGAATCATCGTCATCAGTCCCATTATCTTCGGCAGAATGAGGAACGAAGCCGAATTGATACCCATAATCTCCAGAGCGTCAATCTGCTGCGTCACGCGCATAGTACCAATCTCCGATGCTATGTTCGAGCCCACCTTACCTGCCAATATCAGACACATGATACTCGACGAGAACTCCAGCACCATAATCTCACGCGTGGTGTAACCAGTGGTGAAGGCAGGCATCCAGGGACTCTGTATGTTCAACTTGATTTGTATGCAGATGACAGCACCGATGAAGAACGATATCAGCAGCACTATGCCTATCGAGTCCACACCCAGTTGCTCCATCTCCTTGACGTATTGCTTCCAGAACATCCTGAACCTTTCGGGCACCGAAAACGTGCGCCCCATCAGGTCGAGATATTTGCCGAAAGCAGCCAGATATTTCACTACAAACATACCTCACAAACATATTTCTTCGGACAAAGATAGTGCAAATCGAGCGAAATACAAAGAATTTATTCTTTTATTTCCGAGATGCAGCCTATCTTCGACCCTGCGAAGCTGGGTCAGAGATACGAATAAGCGAATGAAATGCCAAATTTTTCCACAAAAAACTCCCCGCACCACCTTCGGTGCCGGGAGCTTCTGAATTTCCATTAGAGGAGGTTCACGGTGTAGCAGCTTGAGACGGTGGCTGCGCCCGTGAGTGCCGCAATCAGTGCGGTCAGGAATTTCCATAGGAATTTCACCAGTTCTTTCTTCACTTCGTTTTTCATGGCATTTAATGACCCTTCTCCCATCCTCCCCCGCGCTCGAACTTGTTCGCTTGCGTAGCGAAGAGGAGCAAGAATGGGGAGGTGGAACTTTGTTGCTGAGGGGATTTTTTAAGGGTTAATAATTGAATGGTTTAATGGTTTAATAGGTTGGTTGTTTAGGGATAGTATCCTTTCCGTTGGAGGGATAGTAATCCTATCGTCATAGGGATAGTATCGCTCCGTTGGTAGGGTGCTAAGCCTCCCTTTGTCGCGAACCGGGGAGACTGCAGTTGCAATACAGTCCGTGTGCGTGCACTCACCTTTCCTTCTTGCTTCTGCGATACAAAGGTAAGGAAAGGCTCTGGCGGTTTATGAGGAATTTATAAATATTTTCAATATTTATAAAACTTTTTTTCATCCAGTCATTAGCAGTCATTAGTCATTAGTCATTAAGGATTTTTGAAATACCGAAAAAACACCAATATACTATATATAATATATTATAATATATTATATATAGTATATTGAGGTAAAATGAGATTCCATTTTTTCTTATTGACTATTGACTATTGACATTGACTATTGTGTATTATTAAAAAATAATTTGTTTTTGTGCTCGCTTAATCGTATCTTTGTCAGCGAAATGGAAGAGAATACAGAGAAATTGACGCTGAGGAGCGAGGGACTGGTGAAGGTCTATGGTAAGCGAACGGTGGTGAACAACGTGTCGTTCGACGTGAGCCAAGGTGAGATT
>Ga0247611_10003533_pt1 | contig 23026 bp, 21 predicted proteins | sample 177DNAGHGhighgp2_FD_192422 | JGI IMG/M metagenome (GOLD analysis project Ga0247611, IMG submission 192422) | Sheep rumen microbial communities from Palmerston North, Manawatu-Wanganui, New Zealand - 1770 DNA GHGhigh gp2 | ecosystem: Host-associated > Mammals > Digestive system > Stomach > Rumen... | reverse complement strand
CAGTCGAGGGCTGCCAACTCGGGAAAGATGATGGGCAGAAGTCCTGCGCGAGAGAGTTCCACAAAACCTATTGAAGGTTGTGGAGAAAGCATTATCTTATTGAGTTCGTCGATGATGCGTTCCTGTGATATTATCTTTATTCGTTCGGCATTGCGCACAAGGGCCTCCTGTGTCTCGTCCTCGATCTGGAAACGCAACTGTGTGGCGAAACGGACGCAGCGCATCATACGCAGAGGGTCGTCGGAGAAGGTAATATCGGGGTCGAGAGGCGTAGCTATGAGTCGGTCCTCCATATCGAGGAGACCGTCGAAGCGGTCGATGAGTTCACCAAAGCGTTCTTTGTTGAGACAGACGGCAAGGGCATTGATTGTGAAATCGCGACGGTCGAGGTCATCCTCCAGTGTACCGTCTTCGACAACAGGCTTGCGGCTGTCGTGACTATAGCTCTCGCGCCTTGCTCCTACGAATTCCACCTCTATCTCTGGTGAAGAATTATCATCCTTAACCTTCAGTTGTGCCGTACCGAAGTTCTTGAAGACGGAGAGGTGAGCACCGCGCCCCAACTTCTTCTTCAACGCCTGAGCGAGGTCGATACCACTACCTACCACCACACAATCGATATCCTTCGAGGGACGTTCGAGGAAGAGGTCGCGGACATAGCCGCCAACGACGTAGCATTCCACGCCAAGCTCGTCGGCAGTCTCCCCTATCTGATGAAAGATTGGTGCCGACAGCAATTGCTGCATCTCTTCTCTGCTAATGTCCCTCACAGCTTAATTTTCAATTTTCAATTTTCAATTTCTCCAGATCGTGCTGGAGTTTGCGGCGATAGAACTCCGACTTCAAGGTGTCATCCTGAGCAAGTTGGAATTCCACACTATCGAGCAGAAGAATAGCTTCGCGACGAGCAGCAAGGGCCGTAGGATAGTTGGTGCGCAGACTCATAATGGAGTCGCGAGCGGCAGCGTATTCGCCACGTTCGTAGGCTGCACGCGCCTCGGTGAGCATCATCTGTCCCATCTCATCGGCAGAGGGCTTCTTCTGTGTGCAAGCTACTGCACACGCACACGCAAACAATATAATAATGTAGTGTCTCATATCAGAACAACCAAGGAAGCAGGAAACGACGGATATCGTTGCCCAAAGCCAGTACCATGAGAGCAATGATGATGCCCATGCCGATGTATTCGAACCACACCTGAGCGCGTTCGCTGGGCTGACGGCCCGTAACGGCTTCGTAGAGCAGTATAACCACATGACCGCCATCGAGACCCGGAATAGGCAGAATGTTCATGACGGCAAGGATGATGCTGATGAGAGCTGTGAGATGCCAGAAGCGAATCCAATCCCATGCCTTGGGGAAGATGTCAGCCATAGTGAAGAACGAGCCCACCTGCTTGGCACCCTTTGCTGTAGCAACATAGCGCAGGTTATCGACATAGCTAACCAGCGTGTGCCATCCATACTGCAAACCTGCTGGAATGCTGGAGAGCAGCGAGTAGCTGATGTGCTGGGTTTCGTAGTCAACCATATCGAGGTCGCGCAACACTCCCATGCGATACTCCTCGTCGAGCTGCAGCACTGCTGTGTCGGGCTGGGCAGCATCAACATTCTGGAACACGATGGTCATACGGCGCTGACGCACGCTGTCGGCATGGGTGCACGACTTGAGCGACAGCACATCCTGCTTACGCAGGAACAGCGAGTCGTAGTCGCTCCAATACTGAATGGCTGTTCCATCTACTGCCAGCAGACGGGCACCATCGCGCATTCCTGCCTTGTAGACAGCACCGTCCTTTGTGGCTTCCTTAACCTTGCTGTAAGCCAATGGCTGTATGAATGGAGGTTGCATCTCCATGAGGTCGAGCAAGTCGGGAGCATCTTCGGGCATCACCACCTTCACTTCTTCTCCGTCTCGCAACACGGTTACCTCACTGGCTTTGGAGAGGTCTTGCATGATTGCCGGCGACCAGCCTTTGATTTCCTCGCCGTCGAACTTCACGGGAATGTCACCATTGCGGAAACCTATGGCCTGTGCCTCCTGATTATATACAAAGCCGTTGGTAATGTTGCGCATGGGCAAACGGTCCTCGCCCACGAAATACATCAGACCGCAATAGATTATCATGGCAGTGATGAGGTTCATGAGCACGCCACCCACCATGATTAAGAAACGTTTCCATACAGGCTGCGAACGGAACTCGTCGGGCTTGGCTTCCTGCTTGAGTTGCTCGGTATCGAGACTCTCGTCAACCATTCCCGATATCTTCACATAGCCGCCGAGGGGAATCCAACCAATGCCGTATTCCGTTTCGTTTTTCTTGAAACGGGGGAAGAGGCGTGTGAACCACTTATCGCGAGTGCTGAAAAGATGAAATTTATAATCGAAGAACATGAAGAACTTCTCGACACGCACCTTGAAGAGTTTCGAGAAGCCGAAATGACCGCCCTCGTGGAGGACGATGAGAAGGGACAGGCTGACAAGCAGCTGCATCCATTGTACGAATGATATATTCATGTAAAGTTTAGAGTTTAGAGTTTAGAGTTTAGAGTCTGTTTAGGAGGGAGAGGGCACGGCGACGGGCCTCGGCATCAACGGCAAAATAGTCGTCGAGCGAGGGATTGGCGATGAATGTCGTGCTCGCGATGGTCTGTTCAATGATTTCAGGCATCTGCAGGAATGAGCAACGCTCCTGACGGAAGGCCAGATTCACCACCTCGTTGGCAGCATTCAGTACACAAGGTACCGTACCGCCACGCTGCAGAGCCTCGAAGGCCAGAGCCAGACAACGTAACTTGTCAAGGTCGGGAGCCTCGAAGGTCAGGTCGGTCATGTGATACCAGTCGAGACGGTCGAAAGAGCTGGCAAGTCGCTGCGGATAACTGAAGGCCAACTGTATGGGAACACGCATATCGGGCACTCCCAACTGGGCCTTTACGGCTCCGTCGCGATATTGCACCGCCGAATGAACGACGCTCTGCGGATGTACCACCACCTGTATGTCGGCAGCCTCAACGCCAAACAGCCACTTTGCCTCAATGACCTCAAAGCCCTTGTTCATCATAGTGGCAGAGTCGATGGTTATCTTGGCTCCCATATCCCAGTTGGGGTGTTTGAGTGCCATTGCCGGAGTAACGGTCTTCAGTTCGTCCATCGTGAACTTACGGAAAGGACCGCCTGAGGCTGTAAGGATTATCTTCTCTATCTCGCTCTGCTCTCCCATCAGGCATTGGAAGATGGCAGAGTGTTCGCTATCCACAGGCAGTATTGCCGCATGATTCTCGTAAGCCAGTTGGGTGACGAGTTCTCCTGCCACCACCAGCGTCTCCTTGTTTGCCAAGGCTATCTGCTTATGGCTGCGTATGGCAGCAACAGTGGGACGAAGACCGGCAAAGCCCACAAGAGCTGTAAGCACGATATCCACCTCCCCGTTCTGCACCACCTGCTCCAGAGCATCGGCTCCGGCATAGACCTGAATAGGAAGGTCGTTGAGGGCTTCACTGACGTGTCCATAGAGGCTTTCGTCAGCTATCACAACCTGTGCCGGTCGGAAGCGGCGTGCCTGCTCTATCAGCAGGTCGGCCTGACTGTTTGCCGTCAGCACATAGGCTTCATAGAGGTCGGGATGCTCGGCTATCACCTGCAAAGCCTGTGTACCGATGCTACCTGTTGACCCAAGTATCGCTATTTTCTTCATTAAAAAATATTTCTCCGCTTAATTCTTAACTCTTCATCCTTAATTCTTAATTCATAGATCCATCAGTCCATCGGGCAAGTGCATGTGAATAACACGTCCTTCGTGGTCGATATCGCTGATGAAAGATTCTACAGCAGGAATAAGCATTCCCGATTCCAATTCAAAGAGGACATTGACTGTCGATTCATCGACTCGTGCTATCACGCCCAAATCGCCAGCATTATCATCTACAACACGGAAGCCTTCGAAATAGCCCCAAGTGTAGTCGCTGTCATCGTCGTCCGGTGTCAGGGAGTATGGGAAATACACTTCGGCTCCAACAATGTCCTGAATATCCTCGATAGAATCCTTCCCTTCGAACTTCAGCAGAGCAGAATGCTCACCACGGAAGCGGTATTCCTCCAAGAAGAAGGGCACCAGAATGCCGTCAATCATGAGCACCAAGTAATCGGCATCAACACGGTCCCACACATCGGTAGTGAAGGAGAACGATACTTCCCCCTTTACGCCATGCGGCTTACCAAGTTGCCCAATCTTAAAGACCTCTTCTTCCTTCATCCTTAACCCTTCACTCTGGTAATGTGTGCACCAAGGGCATTCAGACGGCCCTCGATGTTCTGATAACCACGGTCTATCTGACCGATATTATCAATCTGACTGATACCCTGAGCCGACATTGCAGCAATAAGCAGGGCAATACCGGCACGAATGTCGGGACTGGTCATACGTCCTCCGTGCAATGGCATGCGCTTGTCGTGACCTACGACTACGGCACGGTGAGGGTCGCACAGGATTATCTGGGCTCCCATGTCGATGAGTTTATCGACAAAGAACAAGCGGCTCTCGAACATCTTCTGATGTATGAGCACAGAGCCTTTTGCCTGTGTGGCAACTACCAACAGCACACTAAGGAGGTCGGGAGTGAGACCAGGCCAAGGAGCATCGGCGAGTGTCATGAACGAACCGTCGATGAAGGAATCTATCTCATAGTGTTCCTGTTCGGGGATGAATATGTCGTCGCCTTCGTGACGCACCTCAATACCCAGTCGGCGGAAAGTATAGGGGATGATGCCAAGCTGGTCGTAACCGGTGTTCTTGATACGGACACCACTTCCACACATTGCTGCCATTCCGATGAACGACCCCACCTCAATCATATCAGGCAAGATCGTGTGCTCGGCTCCGTGCAAAGAGGTTACGCCCTCTATCGTAAGACGGTTGCTGGCAATGCCGGAAATCTTGGCTCCCATGTTGTTGAGCAACAGGCATAGCTGCTGGAGATAAGGCTCGCAGGCAGCATTGTAAATGGTGGTAGTACCTTGTGCAAATACGGCTGCCATGATGATGTTGGCAGTACCAGTCACCGATGCCTCGTCGAGCAACATGTATGAACCCTTCAGTCCCTCAGTCTTGATGTCGAACACTCCACGCTTCTTGTCGTAGATGAAATCGGCTCCCAACTTCTTGAATCCAAGGAAGTGGGTATCCAAACGACGACGACCTATCTGGTCGCCTCCGGGACGCGATACACATGCCGAGCCATAGCGTGCCAACAACGGACCGAGGAACATGACGCTGCCCCTCAGATGTGAGCAACGTGTAAGAAACTCGTCGCTGCGCAGATAGTCGAGGTTTACATTGTCGGCCTGGAACGTATAGTCGCCAGGAGCATTGGTACTTATCCTCACCCCTATCTCGCTGAGCAACTGTATCTGATTGTTGACGTCGGCAATGTTAGGAATGTTCTTGATGCGCACAGGCTCACTGGTAAGCAACGTGGCACACAAGACTTGTAATGCCTCATTCTTTGCTCCCTGCGGCTGAATTTCGCCCTGCAGCTTGTGACCGCCTTCTATAATAAATGATGCCATTTATATGTCAAATGTAAAATGTCTTACTTTTTCTTCTTTTTCTTTCCGTCCTGACGCGGTAGTGACTGCACAGGTGCAAAATGGAAGTTATCGAGGTCGAGACTGACACGTCCCTTGGTGTAGCGCTCGATGTCGGCTGCCACCTTCGCCTCGTCCATAGCATCACGGTTCCACGTAAACAGGCTTTGTTTCATCTGGTTTGCAACCAGTTGCAGCATTGCATCACGCTCTTCGCCCTCCGGCATTTCTGCCAACTGGCGCAGCGACTCCTCAAGCAGGTAGCCATACTGGCGCTGCCCAATCTTCTTCATGGGATAATGCAGAGGTGTGGGTTTCTCGGCCTCCTCACCCAACTTCGTTATGGGATAGGGATAATCTACATCCAAACGATAATCGCTGATGTAGGCGATGTGGTCCCAGATGCGATGGGTAAAGTCGGGCTGATCGCGCAACTGTGATTGCATGCTTGTCATTATTCCGACTATAGCTTCGGCACAGCGCTGACGCTCAGCACGGTCCTCGATGCCTATGGCATACTGTATCATATCCTGAACACCACGCCCATATTCGGGCATCTTCAGGTGTTCGCGTTGGGTGTTGTATTTCATATTTTAAAGGGAGTTAAAGGGGAGTTATAGGGGAGTTAAAAGGGAGTTATAGGGGAGTTAAAGGGACAATACATTTTTTGGTTTGACCGCTACGAAATCCTTCAGATAGAAGGGCTCACTATATGCTACATCAACAAACTCCTCACGCACGAAACGGCGCTCGGCAAGTGGGAACATATACTTGGCCTGCGGATGTATGTTGGCAATGAAGCGTGCATTGGGATGCTTGATGACATCACGCAGCTTGTCGCTACCGTCGCCAAAGAAATAGACAGGACCGCGTGAGAGATACTCGGCATAAGTATCACCGTCAACCACATCGGCCTGAATGCCCCGGACTGGTTTCAACGCACGATTGAAGACTGCGCTATAGACCTCCATACGACGGGCATCGATGGTGGGAATTAGCAGAGCATCGTCTTCCACCTCTTCGTGGAACAGCAATACGGGCACTGACATTATTTCCAGTGTGGGCAAAGCTATCAGGGGCACTCCGTAACCATAGGCAACACCCTTTGCCATCGAATAGCCTATGCGCAGTCCGGTGTAACTGCCCGGTCCTTCGCTGACGGCGACTGCATCAATGGGAATAGCATGACTGTTGGCAAAAGACAAAGCCTCTTCCACAAACACTCCACATTTGGTGCCGTGGTTGGGACCGTCGAAATCTGCCTGGTCGAATATGCAAGCTCCGTTGTCGCTCAACGCAACGGAACATACCTTTGTACTTGTCTCTATATGTAATATGCAGGACATTTCTCGCAATTTATTGCGCAAAGATACAAAATAATTTGTATTTTTGCACCATAATCACTGAAATAACAACATGATACTATCAATGACTGGATACGGCAAATGCAGTGTCGTATACAACGGGAAGAAAATTACAGCGGAGATAAAGTCGCTGAACAGTAAAGCATTAGACCTTTCTACACGCATTATTCCTTCATATAGAGAGAAGGAAATGGAAATCCGCAATATGATTGCTACTGCGCTTGAAAGAGGCAAAGTGGAATTCAATTTGTGGACGGAAAAGGATGAAGCCTCTATGGCTGCTCCCATCAATGGTGCTGTGGCTGAAGGCTATCGCAAACAAATTCGTCACATCTGCGGACAATACGGCATTAACGAACCCGAAAACTGGTGGGGACTGTTGCTGCGACTGCCCGACGTGCTAAGTCGTGACGAAGCTGTCGGCGAACTCTCCGAAGAGGAATGGACTGTAGTGCGCAGTGCTGTGGAGCAGGCCATCGGTCAACTCATGGACTTCCGCAAGCAGGAGGGTTTGGCTCTGCAAAAGAAGTTCGAGGAGAAACTTGACAACATTGCCAGCCTAATGCACGACATTGAGCCGTTCGAACAGGGACGTGTAGAGAAGATTCGTCAGCGCATTATCGATAATCTGGAGAAGCTGAAAGGTGTGGAATATGACCGCAATCGTCTGGAGCAGGAGATGATTTATTACATCGAGAAGCTGGACATCAACGAGGAGAAGCAGCGACTGACCAACCATCTGCAATACTTCCGCAAGACAATGGCCGACGGACACGGACAAGGCAAGAAACTGGGCTTCATTGCTCAGGAGATGGGACGCGAGATAAATACCACCGGCTCAAAATCCAACGAAGCCGAAATGCAGAACATCGTCGTTCGCATGAAGGACGAACTGGAACAAATCAAGGAACAAGTCTTAAACGTAATGTAATATGCAAGGCCGTTTACTTATTTTCTCAGCACCTTCGGGCAGCGGAAAGAGTACCATAGTACAGTATCTGATGCAGGAACATCCGGAATTCAATCTGGCTTTCAGCATCAGTGCCACCAGTCGTCCACCACGAGGTATGGAACAAAACGGAGTGGAATATTTCTTCATCTCACCCCAGGAGTTCAAGGAAAAGATTGAGAACGACGAGTTCCTGGAATACGAAGAGGTGTATCAGGACCGTTTCTACGGCACTCTCAAGAGTCAGGTGGAACGACAGCTTGAAGCCGGACAGAACGTAGTGTTCGATGTTGATGTCAAGGGCGGTTGCAACATCAAGGAGTTCTATGGCGACAGAGCAATGAGCATCTTCATCCAACCACCATCGGTCGATGAACTGCGCCGCCGACTGGTAGCCCGTGCTACCGACGATGCCGAACAGATAGAACGTCGTCTTGCAAAGGCCGAAGAGGAGATGTCGTATGCTCCACGCTTCGACAAGATTCTTGTCAACGACGACCTCGAAACAGCAAAAGCCGAAGCCGTATCTCTCCTTCGCTCCTTCCTCACCCCCAATCTCTAAACTTTAAACTCTAAACTCTAAACTTTAAATGTCCAACCTTCGTCTCACCGGTTTTCTCATTCTTGGTCTCGCATTGACCATGGGCATCATCATGTGGGCAATGCATGAGAAACAATGGGCTACCGTACTCTTCGTGCTGGCAGCATTGCAGGCAATCATCATCGTCCTCAACTGGAACAAGGAGAGGCAACGCAAACACTTCCACAAATGAGAGTAGGAGTCTTCGGCGGTTCGTTCAACCCCATCCACACCGGACACATCAACCTCGGCCTGTCGCTATGCAAGCAGGGGAAGGTGGACGAGTTGTGGTTTGTGGTGTCCCCACTCAATCCGCTGAAGCAATCATGCACCGACCTGTTGGCCGACGAAGCACGACTGCATCTTGCACAACTGGCTGTGGATACTCATCCTCAGTTGCATGTCTGCGACATAGAGATGCACCTGCCTCGTCCCTCATACATGGTTGACACTCTCTCTGAACTGCGCAAGCAAAATTCCGACGACGAACTGGTGTTGGTGATTGGCGCCGACAACTGGCTTCGCTTTCCACAATGGCGCAACAGTCAGGAGATAATGCGCCATCACCGTCTGCTTATCTATCCTCGTCCGGGCTACGACATTGATGCCTCGACCCTACCCTCTGGCGTACAGATGGTAAAGACTCCGCTCTTCGACATTAGCAGCACACAGATACGTCAGGCCATAGCTGCCGGTAACTATCACGGTCGTGGTCTCAATCCTCGCGTTTGGAAAGAAATAAAACAAAACAAATATTACTTATGAAACGATTATTCCTCATTCTTTTAATCTTCAATTTTCAATTTTCAATTTTCAATTCAGCTTCAGCTCAACGTACGCCTTTGGAGAAATACGAGATAGCACCTGCGCCCTTCGAGCATGTGTACATCGACCATGTCCGTCTTAATCCCAGTCGTACTGTCACCATTGGCGACAACCAGTATCTGGGACAGGTGAACCGCGACCACCAGTTCTACGGATATGGTATGTTTGTCAACGGCGACGGTTCTACCATCACAGGTAAATTCCGCGATAGTGAACTTCTCTTTGGTATCACCATGACTCAGACTGCAGCTGTGGTTGGCAACATCAAGAATCACGCCTCATACAGCCTGACGAACGGCAGACTCGAATACATCACCGTCAATGGTGAACAAAGGAAGATAGACCCTCGCGAGACACTCGACTACGGGTTCGTGAGCATGAAGTACGACAATGGCGACCAGTATGTGGGTGAGGTTTATCAGCGCAAGCGTCACGGTTTCGGTATATATTATTATAGGAATGGCGACTCTTGGTTTGGAGAGTACGACAACGATATCCGTTCTGGCTTCGGAGTCTTGTTCACAGTCGAAGGCACCCTTCACATCGGCGAATGGAAAGGCGAGGATGAAGTTCGCGTTATCCAAATCAAAAAGCGCAAGTAAAATAACTTAGGAATTAACGGAGGACGAGGCTGCAGGAGAAACCTGCGGCCTTTTCTTCGTGAAGATAGAAGGGCGAAGCAACCACAAGAGGTTTGTTCTGCTTGCGAGCCTTGCGGGCTTGGTCACGACGATCGATACCGAAACAGCGTTTCCACACCGGCAACAACCAGTAACCGGCATTGGCACAAAGAATACCCGTACCGGCTCCCGCCATCACATCACCGACCCAATGGCGTTTGTTGTAAACACGCAGGTAAGCAGTAGTGGCAGCAACTGCGTATGCTGCAGCTCCGTAGCCCCAACCATATTCTATGCGCATGAGTTCTGCACCAGTGAAAGCAGTAGCTGTGTGACCTGAGAAGAAAGAGTTACGTTTGCCTGAATCGGGACGCTGTTCCTTTACGGTGTACTTCACGGTGTTTGTGACACCTGCCATCAGGATGTTGGCAGTCAGTGAAGCAATGGCACGGTCGCGGAAGTTGTGCTTTGCCTTCACACCAGGCACGAAGCCAAGCACGAGATGTGCTCCAGTGGGAACATATTGCAGATACTCATCGGCCTTGCACTTCTTCCAGTTGGGATTCATATTATCGCGAGCACGCTGTTCGAGCCAGTCGATGGGACTTTGTTCAGCCAGTCCCCATGTTCCAATACCTATCAGCAAGGCAGGAGCCACCAGTTGCTTCGCATTGAAGCGATGCTCAGTGCTGACGTCGTCTGTCTTCACGACAAGCGTGTCGCCAGCCGCCTTCAGCGAATGAGAAAATGAGAAAATGAGAAAATGAGAAAGTATTATTACACTCTTCCTCCAAATCCAATTTCTCAATATATTATTACCATTTTTCATTCTTTCATTTCTCAAAGTTCCACCTTCAGCGTGCCGATGATGCCACGAGGTATAGTCAGCGTCATATTCGGACCGCGACTGTCGGCACCACGAACGCCTTCGGGAAAGCACATCTCGGTGTACACATTACCAAAGTCATAGATATTGTAGCACATCAGGGCAAGACTCATGGGATGACCCTTCAGCGTCCAGCAGAAGCGGGCATGAAGGTCTATATCGAACAGAGCGCTCTCGCGACTGCCGAAGTTGCCGTTCGTAGGATTTATGCCTCGCGAAGGATAGGGACGCATTGCCATCTGTGTGTCGCCAGCCGTTGTGGTACTGGTTGCCGTATTGAAGAACACAAACGACTGTCCGTCGGTCCAACGCAGATTGAAGCCGAACTGGAACCACTTTGTCACATTGTATGCCAAATATATGCGGCAGACATAGGCCTTGTCCTGATCCAGTCGGCCCACAGCCTTGTATTTGCCATTCGGGTTTCCTATGGTATTCTGGGTGTTGGGGTTGGCAGTCGATTCACTCAGCACTCCGATGTTGTTCGCTGCAGGTCCGTTGCCAAGAGCCGACAGTCCCACGCCCATCATCGACTGCCACGAAAGGCTGAACACCACCTTGCGGCCTGTATAGGTGTAGCGCGATGTCTGCGACATATAGTACGGAGTATTGTTGAAGAAACTGCCTCCCATCATAGAAGTCGGTGTGTAGCCCACCACATAGCAATGTTCACCAGGTGTGAGGAAATAGTAGTCGTTGGCATCGGTGAAGCCATTCGCTGCTGCCCCACCCTCGAACTGTGTCATCCAAGTGTGGTAGTATTTTTTGAAAGTCTGCAGCAAGGCTATCTCATGACGACCGAAGCGCAGGCGTATCGGCAGGTCGAATGTCATGTATGCCGGCTGTGCCAGATGCTTGTCGTATTTATGATACCGTCCGCCAGTGGTGGTCAGTAAGGTGTTTGTACCAGAGAAATAGACATTGGCATTCATGTAATCACGACTCATGAAGCGAATGTCCTCGATATTATAACTCACACGGTCGTGAGCCACAGCCAGTCCCAACTGGAACCAGCGTGCAGGACGCCAGTCGAGGGAGAAGCGAGCCTGAGCATTAGGAGTTATCTTCGTACGGTCGCGCAGCACCATGCCATCGAGTGTGAAGCCAAGTAAACCTGACAGGGAGAAGCGCGGCGAGAAGCTGTGGCGGGCCTCAACCCCTACCCTATTCTCCAAGAGTCCTGATGCGAAGGCGCGGCTCGTCCAGTCGTAGCGATAGAGCGGCATGGCTGTGGGCGCAAGCATGTGCTGCATATACACCTCGTTGCTGAACGAACGTGCTGTGGGATTGAAACTCAACAGCGAGTTGTAGCCCTCGGCCTTCAGTCGCAACCATTTCTTCAGTCCTCGCTCGTAGTTGACAAACCACGTAAGTTCCTGCGTGCGGCCGTCTGCCATCCAAGGTTCCAGCGACTCGCCGTCCTGGTCTATGATGTTACGACTGAATTCTCTGTCATCGTGCTTAGTGATGTTTGCAGCCCATGTGATGCCTGTTGTCAGTCCGCCCTTACTTCCGAAGAGCGAAGCGCTGTAGGTGTTCAGTTGCATCACCTCGTTGGGATTGAAGTAGAACTCCGACCCGTAGTTGTCCTTGCCCGAGAAGTTAACATAGTAACCTGCGCGGTCCAATCGCGAGCCAGTGGGCAACTGACCGTCCATCTGCACCTTGTAATAGTCGGCAGCATAGCGTGGCTGTGAGGGTATGAGACCGTTTTGGTTGTAGTTGGGATACATCTGCTCTCCCACGCTGGCATAGAGGTGCTGACGATAACGATGTCCTTTCTTGTCGCGGATGGTATATGCCACATCTGCCGTTCCCTGTCCGCGCTGATACTGGCGGCGATGTATCGTCTGCTTGTCGTATGCGCCCTCTGTTCCCGTCCCATGGAAGATATGCACTATGGAAGCCGTACCGCGTGAGATACCTCCTATGCCACCTCGGTTCCACGACACAGAGGCATAGTCCGGAGCAAGGGTATCGAGTTCGAAGCGTAGTTCGGAGTTTATGGAATTGAGACGGAGGTCGTAGTTCTCCATGTTGGGAACATAGCTTGTGGAGCCTGCTGTAAAGCGGTTGTCAACACGGAACCCATCGATATAGAAACGGTTCCAGCGATAGGAGTTACCATCGACGGAGAACATCAACTGTCCCGACTCGTCCCATTGTCCAAGGTGAAGGCCCTGATAGACCGTGCGGTCGCTAAGTGCATCGAGCCAGTGTGCCAAGTGTCCCTGATGATAGTAGTCGCGGAAGAACGAAGCCCGAACCGAATCATTCTGGCCGAATGCTTCGGTAATTGAAAATTGAAAATTGAAAATTGAAAGCAAGAATACCCTCAATATTCCTTTATATATATTGGTCTTCGTCATTAGTCCTTAGCCTTTTGCCTTTTGCCCTTTGCCGACAGTATGTCCAAGTTGTACGCAACGCCAAGACGGGCCTGCTGGTAGGGATAGTCGCGCACGCCATACTGGTAGGCAGCCACAATCTCCCATGCCTTTATCTTATACGAAAGGTTCGTCTTCAGCGTCATAGGACAGTCGTGAGCCGTAGGACCGCCGTTGCCGGCATTGTGCTCCCAACCGTTGTAGCCGCTGAAGGTTTGGGACAGACTGAAATAGCGGTTCTCCCACTTCAGCATCACGCCGTACTGTATGGCATCGTCCTGCCGTCCGTTGTCGGTCTGCCAACAGAGGAAACCTGTGGAGGCTGCCACGCGCAGACGGTGTTGCCACTTGCTCTTGCCCAGCGCAAAGGACTTTGCCACAGATGTGTCGAAGAAATATCCCGGACAATCGTAGTAGCGGGCAATATAGAAACCGCCGCCCGAGGCTGTCTTCAGTGCTGCACGCAGGGTAATGTCGGGACGGTACTTCTTCTCTGTCAGTATCTGTGCGTCTATGCTCACATACACATCGCCGCCCAGACTACCCTTACGGGCTTCCTGCTGGTTGGCGGCCTGTATGCGACAGGTTGCGATGTTCTCGTCGGAGTTCTTATACCACTCCACCACAGGCATCCACAGCGTGAAGTTTGCACGTCGTGTCCACAATGGCACATTCACCTTCAGCGCCACATCCTCGGTATGGTCGCCACGGTTGCCGTGAAAGTAATCGCCTGTCAACTCTATGCGCAAGTCGCCACTCACCCTTCCGTCGAGCATATCGGGCACAGGGAAAGCGTTCGGACCGAAATAATAAGGGGAAATCAGCGTGACATTGCGCAGCACAGGCTTGTCGAGCGCCGTCTGCGCCACCAAGCCCATAGCCATTGCCAAGCCACACACTAACATTGCTATCCGTCTCATCTTCCACATTTTGACCGCGAAGATACATAAAATAATAAAGGTACACAAACTTGCGGCCCACAAACTTCCTTATCACGCACTAATAGTCTTCCGCCGAAGCATTAGTAATCTTCCGACGGGTGCATTAGTAATCTTCCGTGCCATACATTAGTAATGCGTCGGGCGATGCATTAGTAATGTGCGAAGCAAGACACTAATAGTGTAACTCCCAACTCACTATAGTGAAACCGCAAAGACACCATAGTGAAAAGGAAAAGTCACTATATTTTCGTAAATCCACATCGCAACTTACGCAAATGTTTTATGGCAAAATATCCAAAAATACCGAAATGTTTTACCCCGTTTTATCCAAAAATACCGAAATATTTGTAATCGGAGAGGCAATATTAGTGCACGAAACAGCCCGACAGGGATGCTGCCGGGCTGCCACTATATCGAGCGCTTACCGCTTCTTAATAATCTTCTTCGTCATCCCAATCAAACGCCGATTCACGGGCATAAAAATCCCCATTATATGAATCATCACTAGAAACGGTAACGCTAATATCACTATTACCATTGGGAGTAAGTGTTGAAGCCGAAATCATTTGCTTCGCATTAACCACATAGGTTTCTACATTGGGAGCAATATATGCTTTCTTATTTATCGTAGTCATATTCGTATCCTCCTTCCTTACTTAATTACTACCTTTTTACCATTCACAATGTAAATGCCCTTACGGCCCTTCTGCACCTTCTGACCCGTCAAGGTATAAACATCCTTAGCATTCTCATCCACCATCTTCACAAAGCCCAAGTCTGTCTCATCGTCACCCTCAAGAATCATCATCTTTACACCACTTGCAGGCGCACTAATACCCGTGAAGTAAGCACGGTAACCTTTCATTTTGGTAGAACTTCCGCCCTTGGCAATACGTCCATCGTATGTAACACCATATTTATCAGTCAACGATCCTGCCGCCATCGGAGCAAAAGTTCCTACAAAATTTGCAGATGACTTTGTGACTGTTAAATCAGCATTTGGTGCATAACCAACATAAATGTTATTAATTAGAAAACTACTACTTGCTGCGTTTTCGACATACGCCAAATAGGGAGTTTTAGAACCTGGATAATTCGCTACTTCAAAGGTTAGGGTACCAGTTTCACTATCATAAGCTTTCAAAGCATAACACTTGACTGTTGCGCCACTACCAAACAACTGCGTTTTATATGAACTTACCGATATAGGAAGGCAAATGGTATTCCATCCATCTACAGCAGTATACTTTACATATACATTCTTACCACCTCCCGTTGTCCACGTTGTTGCTTCGTCCTCATTGAGATAGACCTCTGGACCTGCTGATACATGAATTACTTCCGACCCGGCACCATCAAAAGTCGGTGTAATTGTAATATCTGTATAATGAGGCTCTGGATCTTCCTCATTATAATTAAATGTCACACCAAAAGTCTTGCCCACGCCATCATTCGTAATATCTGTCAAGCTATTTGTTGACACAGTGAATGCAGCATTACTTGATGATATGTTTACATTCATAGAACCTACACCTATATTTTTTACAGTATATGTTCTAGTTGTATTTACCGTAACATATCCATAAGCATCACCTTCTGCAGGATGCGTTATTGAAAGAATAGGAGTAGTAGGATCTTCATATGCAAACTTGGTCTTTAGCCTATAATAACCGTAAGAATATGAAAAAGAACCATTATAATACGTTGTATATAACCCATAATTTGTAGAAGACTTATAATCTGCATAAAAATATGGGTATCCTGTTGTACCTGTTACAGAGCAATAAAAACCTACCAACAAACTGCCTGTTCCACTATAACTAAATGGTGTCTCTAATACAATATTTAGTTCATATTGACCATCCCCATTTGGAGTATTACTAAAATCTAATGCCCCATCGTATACAGGAGAATCGTATGAGCCTAAAAACGACTTAGATGAAAATGTGGTTTGATTAACTTCTTTTAAATAAACCTTAAATTGAGAACTGCCCCAGTTCTTTGCATCTCTATGGAAGAATGTCAACTGAGTAATAAATTTACCTGCCATAGAAGATAGTTCGCTATTAGGTATAATAAACTCACTTCTAACACCTTGTGTACTAACATAGCCGCCACTTATTGGAAAATTATTTGTCGTACTAGTAGCATCACCATAAACTGTTAGTGTGCCATCCGCCCAAAGGTTGCCGACGCCGGCAAGGAGGAGGGTGAAGGAAAGGAGGAGCTTGGTGAGCAAGCCCGACTTAAAAGTAAATAATTTCTGTTTCATAACTTTTTACCTTTATATTTATTAGTCTTTATTCCTTAATTTACTCAAAAGTACCTATATCTTAGCGTGTTACGCCTTCTTTCACGCTGCAAATTTAGTGTTTATTTCTCTAACTGCCAAATTTTGTCTTATTCCAGGACTTTGGTGAGCTTGACGTTGACATAGGTGCCGAGGTCTTCACCAGCTTGAGTGAAGCGGATGTCGGGCATAGTGGCAGTCTTCAGAGAGAAACCGTCGGCAATGGCTGTTGCCTCTTCACCAATGGGGTCGATGAAGGTTACGGTCTTCTTTGTGAAGTTGAACGAAGGCATCAGAATATCTCCCTTCTTGGTAAGCGTGAGGGAAGCATCATAGGAGCAATCGCCAGCAAAGATGAAGTTCTGATATTCGGCATCCTGATGGAGCACGATGAAGACATATCCCTGACTGACTCCGTCAAGCGTCTGTCCGTTGGAAATGCGGAGAGAGCCATCGCTACCCATAGCCACAGGAATTGGATAGGTGGGATTGAGGCCCTTGAGGTAGATGTAGCTCTTGGTGTTCTCTGCCTCTATTTCTATGCGCTGCTTCTCGGTCTTGGTAACTGTTTTGAGACCATCAGAGATAGTGTGAGTATAGGTGATATCGTACTGACCAGCTACAGAACGCTTGCCGAACTGACGGAACTTTATGGTCTTGCTGCCCTGACTGCTCTTGATGGTGACATTACCCTCGCGAGCACCACCAGTATCGTTGGTGTGCAGATGGAGTTGATAACCGTCCTCCACTTCCTCGCCGTCCATCCAATCAGGCTTGGTTACGGTGTAATCAAAGTCGAGGGTGGCAGGAATGACGATAGTGGTATCTTCGTCGGAAGCCGAATAGCTGGTGGCTCCACGCACCATCCACACTGCCCCACTCTGAATAAGGGACAGACGTACGCTGTCGCGACTGGAACGAAGAGTTACGATTGCGTTACGACCATCGAGCTGGGTATTGCGCTCAACGACAACCTTCACTCTGTTGCTATCAACAGAGACTGTGCACCAGTCCTTATTCGTCGAAGCTGTTATCTCCTCGGGACAACTAACCTCAACCATACTACTGTCGGCCTTGGGACCGAACACCAAATCGGCACTAACGACTTTCAAATAGCCATTACCTTGACTGACGAAACCCACTACGGGATCATCGTCACCACAGGAAGCAAATAGAATTAAGAATGAAGAGTTAAGAATTAAGAATAGCAATACTCTCCACGCACTCACGCGCCTTCCTATATATATATTATTGTATCTCATTTTCATTTCCTTTAGCCTTTTGCCATTTGCCTTTAGCCTTTTACAACTTCAGTGCGAACCACTTCTCGGCGTCGGCAACACTTACTGCCTTCACGTATTGCGGATTCTGTATATTGTCGAACTGCATCTGGAACGGAGTATTGTTACGGATGAAGTCGAGCATGGGAGTGAACTGCGGATAGTTGTTGGTGTAGAGACCGCCGTCGAGAATGCGGATGTCTATTACCATATTATCCTCATCTGCTACCATCATGTCCAGTCCGTAGCGAAGCTCATACCACACACCCACCATAGATGTACTGGTGCTCCAACCGATAACCATGCGCTGAGCATCGTCCTCGATGTTTTGTTTGTTCATACCGATGTAAATATCATCGACATTCTCGTTGTTCTCCTTCGTGGTACGCTGAATGGCGGTCTTTACGATTTCGCGCAACTCGTCGCACATATCGTACTTAGCATCGGTGGTGCCATAAATGAAGTGCCACTGAGTGACTGTACCGCAAAACTGTTCGAGGGGTGTGGGCAGAGGCAACTGCATACGACCGTCGGGAGAAGTAAGGTCGTGGGATGTGGTGTCGAAAGTCAACTCCGATTCCGTGACTCCTGCAATTGTGATGGGCTGATAGAAACGGATGCCCGTGGGAGTGTAGATGTAAGGAATGTCCTTGTCTGCACCATCTTCGGTATATTGGAAGTGGCTACTCATAACCGTGACATTCACCGACTTTCCATCTACTACAGCACGCTTGCGAGGAATGCTGCTCAGAGTGGTTCGCATTTGAATGACATCGTTGATGTAGGTGCTGGCACTCTCCTGAAGAGGATAGAGACGAAGCAGGTTGCCATACTTGCGACCGCGAAGCACAATCTCGTCGTCAGAAGCCGAAACAAACATGAACTCATAGTCGGTGGCAAGACCTTCGGAATTGGTACCGGAGGGTTGCGACCAATAGTGCATGAGTGGATTGTAGGTGTCGAAGGTGAGCATAACACCCTGACCTGCAATAACATGATATTCGGACTTTACCACCTGACCGGCAGCATACTTCTTCTTGTCGCCCTTGGCATTATCGATGAGCATTTCAGAGGACAGCTCCACTTCATCGCCAACGAAGCGTGCCGTATAGGCAATGCCTCCCAACACCAAGTCGCTGGGATAGAAGTCCATAGCCCATCCATCGCTCTTCGACGTAAGAAGGGCCTTATACTTTTCGATGGCTTGCTGCTGACGCTCGGCAGGCGATGCCCCGAACACATTGTCCTCGTGTGGCGAGCAGGAAGAAAATAGGCCCCCTCCGACTCCCCCGAGTGGGAGAGCCAACAGCAAATACGCAATATATTTCTTAATCTTTCTCATTTTCATTTTCTTTAGCCTTTTGCCTTTAGCCCTTAGCCTGTTAATTCACGCTGTCAATATCAATCTTGCCTGCTACAACATCGTTGATGCGACGTTGCAGAACATCGCGCATTTCGTCGATATCGATGTCCCAAGCCGTTTGCATATACTTACGGATGATGTCTAACTTGCGAGTGATGATGGCCTCGCCCTCTTCGCCTGCCAGCTTCATCTTCGAAGTCCACTGGGCTTGAGTGTAGATGAGGTAGTAGGACAGAGTTTCGGCAAAGTCCTCGTTGTACTCACTCATGGCATATGCCGTGATGAAACCAGCAGCCAGCGCATCGGATTCGTACTTATTTGACCAGTCACCTGTGATGTAGCTGCCATCCGATATGGTGCGGAACTCCGTATCGTACTCCTTGTTCTGCGTGAGGATGTGCGTGAACTCGTGGTGCATAATCTGGAAATAGGTGTTGAGGGTGCTGCGGTCGTTCTTGAAGAAGTTGACGGCATAGAGCGTAACCTTCATACCGTTCTCGGCAGTACCCATGACAACGGTACCCTTCTTGTTGTGGGCATTTGAACCTACCAACTGGATTATCTTAGGCACATACTTACGAGTGAACTTGATGCCTGCCACCTCGTCGTAGGCCTGCAGCCAACAGTAGAGCACAGTGTGAGCCACCTTGATGGAGTTCTCCGTTGTAGCCGGCACAAGTGAATACTGATAGTCGGTCTCCTTATCCTCAAGACAATACTTCAAGTCTATGTTATAAGGCATAACATAGTTCTCGTAGAGCCAGTTGTCGAATGGCTTGCTTGATGAAGGGTTGTCCTGGAAGATGCTGGTCTTGCTCAGCTCCTCTTCGGAGCAGGACGTATATAAAATTAAGAATGAAGAGTTAAGAATTAAGAATAGCAACACTCTCCACGCTTTCACTCGCCTTCCAATATATATGTTATTGTATCTCATTTTCATTTCCTTTTGCCTTTAGCCTTTTGCCCTTTGCCTATTAATTCCTCGGATTAGCCTGGATGCCGGCAGTGATTACGTGCGAGGGCAACTGAATGGCACGACGCGGGTCGTTCTTCGTAAGTGTATCGAATACTGTTATATAACTCTCGTCCTTGACATTACGACGATAGATTTCTATGCCGTAACGCTTGACATCGAACCAACGCAAACCCTCGTGGAGACAGGTTACACGACGAGCATGGAGAACTGCGTGTATGATGTCTTCCTGAGTGCCGGCTGCAACAGTGAAGTCGGGGTCAAGACGTTTCTTCGGTGTCGGTTCCGTAGGAGTATAGTAGTTCATACCCGTAGAGGAAGTGGCTATACCACCCATGGCAGAACCGCTACCACTGTAAGGACCATAAGTATTGGAAAGCATAGTTGCATCAACAACACCGGAGGTAGTGGTGAAGGCATGCATCCATGTGGTGAGGTCCTGCATTGCCTTTATGAAATCGCCCTTCAATGCGTATGCCTCTGCACGGTCGAGGATGAGAGCATCGGTGGTGAACACAGGCATGAGCATCTTGGGATAACCTACACCCTTGGTGACATCGGTGTACTGGAAGAACTGAGGCAACTTGTACATCAGCACCTTGGGACCTACGGCAGAAGTCGTAACATCGAAATAGAAACTATTGTTGCTACCCCAGAAGCCACGACTCTTGCAAGTCTCGGTTTCGGCAATCTTATCGTTATGGGTGTAGCGCATGGCAACTCCAGTAGGACCGTATATCCACTGCCAATATGATGCGGTGCTGAGAATAAGCAGGTTTGCCTTATCAGCAACATCTACGAAAGCGTTTCCTCGCTGTCCGTCGGTTGTGGAAATCTTGCCAAGTGCCTGCCAGTCGCGTAATACATCGGCAGGACGGTCACCCAAAACAAGAGAGGCATAATGAATGGCCTTGTCGAGGTTCGACAAATCGTCCTGCATATAATATAAGTAGAAACGAGCGGCAAAAGCATAAGCAGCCTTCTTGTTGAAGTGGAACTTGACAACCTCGTGGAGGTTATCGCTAACCAAAGGTACTCCAGCCTCTATGTCAGCAGCAATGTTGCGATAGAGCTGAGCCATAGTGCCACGTTCGTAAACCGGTGAAACCTCGCTCTCGGCATGAGTGATGTAGGTGAGACCAAGGTCTTGGTTGCAAGTCTTGGGGCTATATGCCATGCAGAACAGATTGCCAAGAACGAAGTGACAGTAGGCACGGCAAAGCAGAGCCTCGCCACGCTGCGGGTCGAGATGCTTGGGATTGCCAAGTTTGTTGATGGCAATGATGACATTATTGGCAGCGGCTATTGCCTTGTAGTAGTGTCCCCAAATGGCATAGGGAGAATCCTGATTGATGTCGGTAATGTCCTGCCATAGAGCCGCCTGCTCCTGCAGATTGCTGAAGGCGGTATATGACTTACCCTTCTCGTTGCGGTCGGTATTGTCGCTATACATCTCCGCAAGGAAGAAGTATGATGTCTCGGGATAGGCACTTACCAGCAAATCGGTGATTTTGCTCTCGTTGTCAAGGGCTGCACGATTGTCGGGCTGCACATCGAGGTACTCGTTGCAGGAAGTGAGAGTGAAAAGTGAAGAGTGAAGAGTGATTAATAAGAGCATCACAAACACCCTATCCTTATTTATTGTAATCTTACTCATAGTTCGTTTTCAATTTACTTTCTACTTCTCATATTCCCAATCGCAAAGTTAGAGTACACTGCTTGGGGACTGGCGCTGATACACCACCTGCCTGGAAGAACTCGGGATCTTGTCCGTTGAGTTTCTTGTCGGAATAGATAAGGAAGAGGTTGGTGGCCTGCAGCTTCAACGACAGGTCGCTTATCTTCAGTGGTTTGAGCAGTTTCTTCGGGAAGTCGTAGGACAAAGATATTTCCTTCATGCGGATGAAGTCGCCTTTGGCTATGCGTGCTGTTGAATAGTTGTAGGCATTGTAGAGGGTGCTCATGTATGAATCCTCACTAACCTGACGCTTCGTAAGTATCACAGGAATATTGGTCTTCAGTTCGTCGCCAGGCATAATCCAGCGGTTGATGAACTCACGAGGCATAGCATCGAGGTCGGAGTAAGAACTACTGAATGCCGGATTGAGACGAACCACGTTGCCAAAGGCGTACGTGATGAAGACGTTCAGGCGGAAGCCCTTGAAACGAAATACGTTGCCAAGACTACCAGTGAAAGTCGGGTCGCTGGGACCTTCGTAAACCAGATTGTCGAGCACCTGAGACTGGAAATTGATGGACTCACCATTGCTTACGACTTCACCATTCTGATTGACTATCTTAGGAAGACCCAGCTCGTTGAGTCCTTCGAAACGGAACGAGAAAAGGGCACGGGCGGGATAGCCCTCAAGTGCAAAGCCACGTCCTGAAACAAGGGTTATGGCATTGGCAGAGGACTGTAAGTCGGTAATCTCTGTCGTTACGTGCGAGTAAATGAAATTGGTCTCCCACTTGAAGTTCTTCTTGTCGATATTCTTTGTGGTGATGCTAAATTCCTCACCATGAGAACTCATGCTGGCAACATTAGCCATCTTGGAGATGGAACCGCCCATACCTGAAGTATAGACAAGGCCTATGAGGTCAAAGTTGTTACGACGATACCAGTCGAAGGCAATGTTAATGCGGTTGTCCAAGAAACCGAGGTCGATACCAATATTCAGCTCGTGCTTCTTCTCATAAGTCAGACTCTCGTTGGCTGGCTCCTCAATCTCCATACCACTCTCCTGAATGTTGGTGAAGGGACGGTAGGGCTTGTAGTTACGAAGAACAACGGTTGCATTGCTCACCGAAGAAGGACCTGGATCAGCTGTCAACGAATAGCTGGCTTTCAGCGACAAATGTGACAGGACTTTCTTCAAAGACTTGAAGAACTTCTCCTCATGCATATTCCATGCTCCGGAAACGTTCCACGTAGGAAGCCAACGTGCCTGACGGCTGGGACCTAAACGGTTTGTGCCCTCATA
>Ga0247611_10003532_pt1 | contig 23027 bp, 22 predicted proteins | sample 177DNAGHGhighgp2_FD_192422 | JGI IMG/M metagenome (GOLD analysis project Ga0247611, IMG submission 192422) | Sheep rumen microbial communities from Palmerston North, Manawatu-Wanganui, New Zealand - 1770 DNA GHGhigh gp2 | ecosystem: Host-associated > Mammals > Digestive system > Stomach > Rumen... | reverse complement strand
GAAAACTACAGCCATCAGAAATTACCTCCTTCTGTGATCTTTCCCTCGTGGATCGCAACGATCTTGTCGAGGATTTCCTTCTGCATCGGGAGATTTCCTCCGAGTCTTCCGTGGAAATATACGGGTTTCTTGCCGTTAGCGCCAAGTCTTACGTCTTCGATCATCTGGCCAGCATTGAGCTCAACGTCGAGGAATGCCTTTACGCTGGGCATATCAGCAGCTTCAGCGATTGCCTTGTAAGGGAAAGGCCAGAGCGTGATAGGTCTGATCATGCCGACCTTGATACCGAGCTCACGGGCCTGACGGATAACGTTTCTGGAAATTCTGGAGCATGTGGAGAATGCCGTGATAACGATCTCCGGATCATCATCCATGCAGATGGACTCATAACGGACTTCATTAGCTTCAACGATCCTGTACTTTTCCTGGAGCTCAAGGTTCTTCTTCTCAAGAACATCGGGATCGATGTAGATGGAAGTTACCGTGTGGTGGAAACCCTCGCCCTTTCTGCCGTTAGCGGCCCAGGGCTTCTCGATCTTCTCAACAGGCTCCTCGTCACGGAATGCAACAGGCTCCATCATCTGTCCGAGAGTACCATCACCTACGATCATGCAGGTCATTCTGTACTTATCAGCGAGGTTGAATGCTTCAACAACGAGCTCATAAAGTTCCTGAACGGAAGCCGGTGCGATAACGATGTTTCTGTAGTCACCGTGTCCGCCGCCCTTTGTAGCCTGGAAATAGTCACCCTGTGCAGGCTGAATGCCGCCAAGGCCCGGGCCTGCTCTGACGATATTGACTACAACTGCGGGAAGCTCAGCGCCGGCGATGTAGGAGATACCTTCCTGCTTAAGGGAGATTCCCGGAGAGGAAGAAGATGTCATAACTCTGAAGCCTGCTGCTGCAGCTCCGTAAACCATGTTGATGGCTGCAAGCTCAGACTCTGCCTGAACGAAGTTACCGCCGACCTGGACCATCTTCTTAGCCATGTAGTGCATGACTTCGGTCTGAGGTGTGATCGGGTAACCGAAATAGTTGCGGCAGCCTGCTCTTATAGCTGCCTCGGCAATGACCTCATTGCCTTTCATCAATACTCTTTTCTGTGCCATTTGATTTCCCTCCCGATCAGAAACGCTCAACCGTGATTACTACATCCGGGCACTGCGTAGCGCAGAAAGCACATCCGATGCACTCGTCCGGATTTACGCAGGTTGCGGGATGATAACCCTTGGCATTAAGCCTTGTCTTGTCAAGTTCGAGGATTTTCTTAGGGCAGGCTGCAACACAAAGTCCGCAACCCTTGCACAGATTCTCGTTAAAAGTCGTTTTACCTTTTGCCACGAAAAACCTCCTAAAAACATCGCGCGTATAAGATACGCTAAAATTATCGTCATATTATAAACTTGATTGTTTTGCTAAGCAAATATCTTATTTATTTTATAATTATCAAACACCCAGGGGCTAAAACCGGGGCAAAACCCCGGCTGCAGCCGTTCTTTTCACCGCGATTTTGCATCAAGATGACAAGAAACACGGCTGAAATCACGGCACACGCCGTTCTTTCAGCCGTACTTTTGCATTTTACTAAACTGTTTAAACTATTCAGTCTCTTTAGAGAGAAGGAGGATTGGTGCAAACACCATTATCATCAAAATTATACAAGACTCCGATTATCTTTCTGAGTCCGGTTGCCGCAGCTCCGCCATTAGTGAAAAAGTATGTCTTTCCGCCGATGATCTTCCATTCGTTTTCAACGAGAACTCCTTTGCTTCCGGCATAGAAACGTTCGCCGTCTTCTACAAACCATCCGTTACGTAATACTCCGTCTTCACCAAGGAAGAATCGCTCATTATTTACACGTATAAAGCCGGTCTTAAGCGAAGGTCTGCTGTTATCATCACCAAAATAGTAAGTCTTGCCGTTGATCGTCTGCCAGCCTGAATACAGAGCTCCGTCACTTCCCGCATATACATAGTTATGATATTCGTTCATGACGGAATAAAATGAATAAGTATCGATCCATTGATTTGTTATCAATCCGCTCGTAGCAGGATCAAAAAAGTAATATTTTCCGTCAATCTTATTCATATTGATAACGGCATAAGGATCAGTTTTTCCGTCTCCGAAATAGTACTTCACTCCGCCGATCGTCTGCCATCCGGTAGCAGCCCTTCCCTTCGAATCAAAATAGTACCAATTGCCGTTAGCAACCTTCTTTTTGTCTACCTCAACATAATGATCGTTGTACCAGCCTGCCTTCATTAAAATACCGTTTTCGTCGAGTCCGTACCAGGAGCTGCTGCCGTCAGAGTTTTCGATGAGGATTATGTCATCTTTCACTCTGGGAATCGACAAAGTAATACCAGGATCCGTCGATCTGCTTCCAGCCCTTTACTGCTTTTCCGTTGCCGTTCAGGTAATACCAGGATCCGTCATATTGCTGCCAGCGGTTGGTAAGCATCGCACCGTTCAGTCCGAAAATGTATGTTGCTTTATAAGTGTTGTCATAGTGCTGTCCCGTAAACATGACTCCGTCCGAACCGAACCAGTACCATTTACTGCCTATTTCCTTCCAGCCCTTAACATAGGATCCATTCTCATAATATCTCCATTTTCCTGTGGAATACTCATCCCAGCCGTTCTTAGCGTTAGTTACCTCATCAGTTACTGTTTCTTCTACAGAATATGAGATCACAACCTGAACCTCGTCATCGGCAGTACCGTCATCTTCAGGAACGGCTTCTTCAGTCAGTTCAACTGCTGCGGCCTGATCATCTGTCTCATCAGCCAAAGCAAGACAGCCCAGCGAGAGGACCGTAGCCACTGCCGCTATGACAGAAATAATGTGCTTGGATTCCATTCTTCTTTTCATAAGTTACCTCCCATATTTATATACTCAACCTTTCTAACTTAATTATCTTTTACTTGCTATTATTGATCTTACGGCCTGACCATATAATTTTCTGACCTTATAACGATAGAGGGGTTGCTCATTTATAAGAAGCAACCCCTCTTTCGGTTCAAATTGTTAATGTCCCGCAAGTCAAACCGCGCTCTGTCTGCGACTCAAAAACGGGATAGTTTCCATTACTTAGCTGCTGCAACAACCGCATCAGAAATAGCAGCCTCATCACCGATAACTACGACATTGGGGTGAAGCTGAAGGATCGAAGCAGGTACATAAGGTGTAACGGGACCGCAGAAAGCCTTCTCTACGATATCCTTCTTGCCTGCACCTGTAGCCATAAGGATAACTGTCTCAGACTTCATGATGTAGCCGATACCCATTGTATAAGCCTGTGTGGGAACTGCAGACATATCTCCGTTGAAGAAGAGTCTGGCGTTGTCCTTGATGGTCTGCTCTTCGAGGTCGATGCACTGTGTGTTTACGCAGAATGCGTCAGCAGGCTCATTGAAACCGATATGTCCGTCACCGCCGATGCCGAGGAGCTGGATGTCGAGGTGGCCCAAAGACTCAAGGATCTTATCGTAGTCTGTGCAAGCCTTCTCAGCATCAGCCTCAAGACCGTTGGGTACATAGGTCTTGTTCTTGTCGATATTTACGTGGTCGAACAGGTTTGTGTTCATGAAATATCTGTAAGACTGATCGTGATCTCCACCCAATCCCCTGTATTCGTCGAGGTTTGCGGATGTAACCTTGGAAAAATCAAGGCTTCCGGCCTTGTACATATCAACAAGTGCTTTGTATGTGCCGACAGGTGTGGATCCTGTTGCAAGTCCGATCTTGCAGTCCGGCTTAAGCCTTATCTGTGATGCGATAAGCTCTGCACAAGCCATTGAAGCTTCTTCATAAGTACTCTTTCTGATAACTCTCATATTTTCCTCCCGAAATAGTTTGTATATAAAACGGCTCCGCCCGTACATCAGGCGAAGCCGTAATACCCGTTATTCAGCCGTAAGGCCCTGCTCCTTAATGATCGCGATAAGCTTGTCGACATACTCCTCACAGATCTCGTCTGTCTTGGCCTCGACCATGACACGGATCTTGGGTTCTGTGCCTGATGCTCTGAGGAGCATTCTTCCGTCGCCGCCCAATGCCTTGTTTACTTCTTCGACGCCCTTTAGGACTGCAGGATTCTTCTGAGCCTCTTCCTTGTCCTTTACAACGACGTTCTTAAGACACTGAGGGAACATCTTCATCTCGCCAGCAAGCATCGAGAGAGGGAGCTTTTTCTCGAGCATGGTCATAAGGACCATGAGAGATGTGAGGATTCCGTCTCCTGTTGTTGCATACTTAGCGAATATTATGTGGCCGGACTGTTCGCCGCCCAGAACGAAACCGTTCTGCATCATATTCTCGGCAACATACTTGTCGCCTACCGCTGTCTTCTCAGTACGGATGCCGATGGCCTCACATGCCTTGTAAAGACCCATGTTGCTCATGATGGTGGTAACGATCGTGTTGCCGTCAAGCTTGCCGCTCTCCTTCAGGTATTTGCCGCACAGATACATGATCTGGTCACCATTGACCTCGTTACCAAGCTCGTCAACGCAGAGACACCTGTCAGCATCTCCGTCATAAGCGAAGCCTACGTTAAGGCCGTTGTCCAAAACATACTTCTTGAGGTTCTCGATGTGTGTGGAACCGCAGTTTGTGTTGATGTTGAGACCGTCAGGTGTGTTGTTGATGATATAGACCTTTGCGCCCAGAGCCTCGAAAACGGATCTTGCGATATTCCAGGATGCGCCGTTAGCGCAGTCCAGACCGACCTTCATTCCGTTGAATGCTCTTGTAGGGATTGTCATAAGATAACCGATATAGCGGTTGCGTCCGGAAGCGTAGTCTACGACGTTGCCGATAGCCTCACGCTCTGCGAGGGGGATCTCCTCGATCTCTCCGTCGATGTATGCCTCGATCTGCTCTTCGATCTCAGCCTCGATCTTCTGACCGTTGGCACGCATGATCTTGATGCCGTTATCATAGAAAGGATTGTGTGATGCAGAGATCATGATACCGCAGTCAAAACCGTCTGTCCTGCAGCAATATGAGACTGAAGGAGTTGTCGTAACGTGGAGAAGATATGCATCTGATCCAGATGATGTTATGCCTGCAGTAAGTGATGCTTCGAGCATATAGGAACTTCTTCTCGTATCCTTGCCGATGATGATCCTGGCTCTCTTGTCATCGTGCTTCTGGCCATAATACCAGCCGATATATCTACCAACCTGGAAAGCTTTCTGCGCGGTGAGTGCTTTGTTGGCTTCGCCTCTGAAGCCATCAGTACCAAAGTATTTGCCCATGAATAGTACCGCCTTTTTTTATGATAAGAGATTTTATCACAAATATACTTTAGACAATAATTAATTTTGAGGTAAATGTTAAAAACAGTAACATCATTCTTCAGGCACTAAAAAAGCTCCGTATCCGGATACCGGACACGGAGCCTGAAAGTGCTTGGCTTATTGAATATCACTCAACTTCATACTCGACCTTCGTGACCTTGCCGCCCAAAGCGGTAATGTTTTCCCTGTAACACTGCTTGTATTCTTCAAAACTGTAAGCCATAGACCATCCCCATGCGGCATCACTTCTGAAGATAGTCTCAGGATCGAAATCCGTTATTACTCCACCGCCGTTCGGATTTACGCGCAGTCCTTCAAAATAGACAGCATCGTAACATATCTGGTCAACATCATCCTCCTCATCATTGTGCCACGTGACTTCATATATAATAACCAGCCGGTTCGATTCTTTTTCTCTGACTTCCGGAATATCTGTTACAAGGTAAGCATCATAGAAAACCGCATCCGTCTTCGAATAATACTGAAGACCTCCTACATCGCCCCAATAAGCGCACTGATCGATCTGCATCTGCATCAGCTGTCCCGCCGATACAAAATCCTCCATCTGCGGCATAACATCTTCAGGCGTTACATTATAGTTCGGAGCAGGTGTCGGTGTCGCGACGAAAATATATCCGTCATCGTCATCCTCATCGTCTTCATCCTCATCATATCTTCTCGAATGTACACTAATATAATTGGGCTGTATGTATTTGAATACATAATACGAACAGATGCCAGCACCAGTTAAAACACTCAAAACAATTATCAGGATCATCCAAGTCGTTACAGCACTTCGTACTGCAGCTTTACGCTGTCTGCTCGCCTGTATCTTCTCGGCATCGAGCTGAGCCTGACGCTGAAGCTCATACTGCTTCTCGAGCAATTCCTTCTGATGGGCATGCCTTCTTTCCTCACGCTCTGCTTCGCCCTGAAGTCTCTCATACTCGACATCGGAATCGTCGTAATCGATGGTAACTACCGTACCGCAGGAACTGCATACAAAAACACCGTTCTCTTTATTGATATTACCGCCGCAATTCGGACACTGAACTCCGACCATCTTCATAATCCGTTCCCCCTTAACAAATATAGCGGATCCTATAACGTATCCTGTTATCCTTCAGGATATTATACAGTTTTTTCCCTTAACTTAAATAAATCTCTTCTCAGTAAAGAGGCTGCCCCGAAAGGCAGCCTCCATAATGGATTTAATTAAGAACCGATGGATCTTATTCGATCTTTGATCCGCACTCAGGGCAGAACTTAGGCATATTGCCGTCAGCGGGCTTGTAGCCGCACTTAGGGCAAGCCGAGGGAGCTGCTGCAGGCTGAGGCTGTCCGCAGTTACCGCAGAACTTACCTGTGTTGCCTGTCTGACCGCAGGAGCATGTCCAACCTGCTGCTGCGGGAGCGGGCTGAGGCTTACCGCAATTGCCGCAGAACTTACCTGTGTTGCCGCTCTGGCCGCAGGAACATGTCCAACCTGCTGCAACGGGAGCTGCCTGCTGAACGGGAGCCTGAGCTGCACCTGCGAAGAATCCGCCGGGCTGAGCACCGCCCTGCTGCTGAACTGTGTTCATAGCTGCTGCTGTGGCATTGTTGCCGCCTACGGCACCCATCATGCCCATGCCCATAAAGCCGTTGACTGCGCCGTTTGCGTTTGCACCGGCAGCCTTCATAGCCTCTGTCTGGCCCAAAGCAACTGCTGCACCAAGAGCACCAGGATCTGCACCATAGAGCTTTGCCTCGTCGACCTTCTCGATTCTCTCACGGGACTTGTCGTCAGGTGTAACGGAAGCGATGGCAACTGTCTCTACAACGATACCTCTCTTCTGGAGCCACTCGTCATCAAGGCAATCCTGCATGTATCTTCTGAACTCGCCCTGCTTTGAAGGCAGTGTTGAGAACATGATACCGTTCGGGTAAGGGCCGCCGCACTTATTGAGTGTCTCTGTGATATTGTCGAGAAACTCAAGACGGGGCTGCTGAGGCTTAGCGGGTGTTCCCATGAACTCAGCTACTGTGTACTCGTCCTTAACGTTACCGACGATATTTCTGAAGAAAGTTACCGGGTTCTCTACTCTGAACGAGAATGTACCGTTCAGACGGATGTAGATGTTACGGTACTCAGGGTCTGCATAAGGTACCGGTGAAGGTGTACCGAAGTTCTGATTCATCATCTCGAGCTTGTTTACGAAGTAAACTCTCTGCTGCTGCTGGATCTCTCCGCCCATCTTCATACGGTTCCAGATGTCACCGATAGACTGCTTGATGTTCTCACCGAAGTTCTTGTTTGCAAGAACTGAAGGTGCTGTAGATGTATCCCACTTATAAGCGCCAGCCTCAGAAACAACATCGACGATCTCTCCGTTGTTTACGAGGAGACAGAAACAACCCTCAGGTACGTTGATAACGGAGCCGTTGGAGATAACTTCGGAATTACCCTTGTTTCTTCCCTTCTCCATCTTGTTGGCACCCTTCTTAACAAGTATCTCCTGTCCCAAAGAATCCTGAGTGAAGAACTCAAGATACTGATCCTGGATCTGGCTTGAAATAGAATCAAAAGTGGTTCCGGCCACATTCTTGATTAAACTAATCAATCCCATATTAATTATTCCTCCTGAAACTTGGTCGAAAATAACTCCGCCGATAAAAATAATATCATTTATTTGATAAAACAACAATGATTTTACACAGCGTTTGGAACGATAATGTGAAAAAAGACAATGAAACCAGCATCTTGCGGATTCCAGGTCGATTCTGCAAATATCAGGTAAAATTCAAACTTACGACAATATTGAAATAAAAAAAAGCTCAATAAAAATCGGCTCGAGATACTACAGTCGTTTTTATATGAAAAATATATTGTGTCTAGTGCTTTCGGGATACCGATCAGGATATCTCAGCAGTCGGTATATCTGCTGTTGATCTGATCGATTATCTCACGAGCGCCCACATCATTTCAAGTTTGTCATAGAAGTGGCCGACCTCTTTTATCTCACGCCACATCTCATCTTTAAAATGAACCCTAAAGCAAAATAAATCTAAAGTGAACTAATATAGCTGACTAACAAAAGAAACAGCAAATAACCAATGACTCCGAGTAATGCGTCGGCAATTAATATGAGTGCAATTATCCTGCCAATTTTAGTAGGTGCTTTGCAGCATGTTTTGCCGGTTTGTCCGTTGATGGCTACAAGGTAAGTCTTTTTGCCATAATTGTATTTTGCAAGATATATAGGTGCCATAAGGCATCTGAATTTAACGTTGTAATAGTTAGTGTAGATTTTCTCGCCATAGCAACGAGTGGAACGGATGCCGCGTCTTATCTTTTCAGTTATCAGCTTTTTTGTGCGTTCCCAACCTTCATTGAGTCCAAGTGTATACCTCTCGGCAGGAATACCGGCGAGGTATTTTGATGAATAAGGAACGGCTCTGGTAAAGTCAAAGTCCTGAACTTTTGAAATGAACGGATTACTAATTCTGTCTGAAGCAAAGATCGGGATATCATCAAAGCCTTGATACCAGCTTCCGGTGAATTGTTCATTATTCTCTTTCCCGACTATGTAGCGATATGCAGTATAAGATGAAGCGGTATAAGCATCAAAAGTCCAGAAAGGAAGATAGATACCGATAACATTTTCGAGTTTGCAATCTAACACGCCCTTCTTAAGGAGCTTCTTATTCTTCAAATAGCCGATAAATAGATCCTGAACCTGATCTTTGCTGATCGAAAAAGGGATAACAGCATTGGGTACCATTATCTGGTCATTCTCGGCAGCGGGTGCAACGCTTGTTGAACCGCAGAAAGGACAGGCACCTGTAACCTGTTCGGAATCGTAAACCGTCTGACCGCCGCAGTTAGAGCACACGATGAGTTTCTTGTAACGGCCCCAATCCACACTCGCACGCTGCAAAGCTGTGTTAAAATCGAGTTCTTCGGCAACAGCACCGTTTTGAGGAGTCGAGAGCTTTGTCGATAACCCGCAGAATGGACATGATAAAGTTGCGGTGACAGGATCAAAACCTATGCCGATGGAATTACCGCACCCCGGACACTTAATGTCCGTGCTCGTAATATTAACACTGCTAATGACACTTCTGTTTTCAGACATTTCCTTATCCCCTTCTAATCTAAAAGATATTTTATCATTTCTGCATGCTTAATGACATACGATTGCAAGAACATTGTATAATGATGAAAGCGTCAGAGCACATAAGAGGACAAACAGAATGGAACAGAACAAAGATATATTTCCGGATAAAAACAGTTTCCCTGACAATCCGTATAACCAATATTATCAGGAATATATAAAAGACCCTGAAAAAGGAAAAAACGAAGTTTCCAAGCCTAAACAGATAGGCTCGATGGTACTTTGCGGAGTATCGACCGCATGGGTGGTCTTAACATGCTGTTTCTGGGCCATTCTATATGCTGAGGGCGTTGATCCGGATAAAGCAATTAATTTTATCATCGCAATGTTTTTCTTTTTTTGTTTCATGCTTATTCCGGCGATCATTGCAAAAGTCATCAATCGTAAAAGCATATGGGCTGTTATCGACATTATATGTGTATGCATAGTTTTAGTGGCAGTAATAGCCATGAGCATTCTTATGCCGCCATGGTATTAATCAAGTCGGATCGCTCCAGGGTTAGTTTGTTATATTAGTAAGATAAACGACTACGCTTTTTTCTAACCATATTTTTGAGCAGAATTGTAAAATGTCGAAAAATTAAATCATTTATTCAATAAAACAACAATGATTTTTCATTCACCCTAGGCGAAAATGTCAAAAATCCTGAAAGGATCTGAAGACCTATATTTCATTGATATATTTGTCCGTACGTTCGTTTATTGTTTTTATGGCATCATCGAGCGTACGGTCCCCCGCATAACAGGTCTCAAGATCCTCGGTAAGGATGGCGGTAATAACGGGATCGTCATAATAATACGTCGAAATGGCTGAAAGACTCTTCATAAGCTGGTCTTCCATATCTTTTGTGGAATATTTATTTCCGTACACTTCGAAAACATCATCCAGGCCCGGCGCAAAGACAGACATCGTCTGACCGGCATCCACACTTATGTTGTTTTTCTCGGAGATAATGGATAGATTCCTTTCCATTATCACTTTATTTGTTACGATATCCTGAAACTCATTTGATGAACCGCCAAAGCCTGCGCCCGAAAACAGGAAATTAATGAACAGCCTGGCACCGTCCTTCATATCGGATGAAGCAGGTACGGATATCGTCTCCAATGCCCTGAATCTCGGGCCAGAAGCGTCAAGCGACGGTGTTCCGATTATCGTGTAACTGCCTTTGTCAGAATTACAGGCATACACAAAGTCCAAATAACTTCTTATCCTGTCGTAGCGGCATTCAGTGCGGGGCCTGTTCTGCTCTTCATCCCAATCAAAAAATGCCGGGTCCGAATAACCGCTCTCGGTAAAATGCTCAACCGCGTATTCAACTGCAGTCCCGAACTGATCCGTGCCGAAATCCGCACTTCCGCCTTCAGTCGCCGACCTGATATCAATGCACGAAAGGATAAAACCGTTTTTACTGCAGTATTTCGAGAACGGATAATCGTAAGGAGAGAAACCGCCCAGTTCCTGCCCGATAAGCTCGTCAAAATCTTCGAAAGTTATACCGCAGGCCCCGTCCTTAACAAGTTCCCTGTTTATAACAAGCCCCTCTATCTCGAGTGTGACAGGCAGAAAGTACATCTTATCCCCTGTCTTTGAAGCATCTATGATGTTCCGGAACTGCTTGTCCATCACATCCTGATCGAGATAACCCGTAAGATCATCAAAGACGTCATCTCTCATTGCGGATCTTTTCCGGATCCCGATCGCAAGATCCGGAGCTTCGGATCCGTTCAGCTCCTGGATCATCGCAAGCAGCTTCGCATCATCAGTTTCGGTCATCGGGATGCTTTTTCCTGCCTTGATACCCGTCTTGTATTTGCTCCAAATCCTTACGAGATATTCATTATCGGTCCTGTTGAATTCATATATGGCATTCGACAGATATTCGCTGATCGCCTTATCGGCCGGTGCTGCCAATTCGATTACTTTCTTTCCGGCGTTAGGATTATTCGCAGCCTTCATCAGAACGGTTACCGTACTCTTATACCCGATATCGAACATCGAATAATCCGTTGCCTCCGACGAACATATAACGGCAGTATTACTGTCACAGCTGACAAGCTGAACATCAGCCTTTGAAAGATCGGAAAAATAAGGGGTATACCAGTCACTGTCTATGAGCGTCCTGACCTCCTGATCCTCAAAGTCAAATGCCGTAATGTTTCCGAAATTGTCGATCCTGCAGAGTTCGCCTGAATCGACTGTTTTGTATTCCGCGAGGGACACACCGCCGTCAGCCCTGTATTTTTCGGTCTTTATCCGCTTTCCCGTACCGGCATCGAACCCGAGCATCATGGTACCTTCCGTCATGGTGTGGCCGACAGTGTAAATAACATTGTTGACCGGATCACAGGAAAAACCGTCAACATCATATATGCTTTCCATTCCCGAAAGATCCAGTTCGTTTATGAATTCAGATCCCTTGAATATGTATGCATGGACTTCGACTTCACTTGACCCGGATTCAGTTAATATGATTGGAATAACATACTCTCCCGCAAAATAGACATCAGTTACTCCATATCCCGTTATATCGTCATCAGAAATCATAAGATCTTTTCCGGGTTCATTTGTGAGCCTCCTCACATTGCTCACTTCACCGCTTGTAAGATCGATATTCACAAGCGCATTGCGGAACCCGTCTGTTGAATAAAGCGAAACGGCGGCTTCTGCCGTGTTTGCGTCCTGTCCGGCCCGTATCGCATCGATACTGTTGATCGGATAATCACCCGGATTGGAAAGCTTTATACGGTTTACCAGATTGCCTTCCAGATCATAAGTATCAAGCATCGCCCTGCGGTAATCGTCATAGTCGGAAATATCAGTCAGAACGTACAGATGATAGACACTGCCCTTGTTGTAACAAACTGCGTTGCCGGAAACCATCTCGGTAGCACTCACGTCCGGATCCAATTCAAATCTGTAAGATATGTACCACGGATCGTTTTCTTTAACCAGATCATCAGCGTTCTTGCCTTTCGAGCAGGATAAAAGCAATGGCATAAGAAACACGACAGCCATTACCAGAGCAGAAAGTTTCAGCGTCTTCATATGCGGAGCCTCCGAACAAAAGCATTATCCCCTGCCTGCACTATAAAGTATTTTTGCTGTTTTATCAGGCTTTTCCGAAATCTGTCACGAAACTTATGCCGAATATATGCCGTAAGTATCAGTAAGCGTAATGGATCTTCCTGCTCATCCTGAAAAGCTCAGGTGTCTTTAGAATCCCCTCAGGGATCTCGACACCTTCCATGGCGCAGTTGACGACAAGAGGAACACCCGTGATCTTTGAGGCTTCCAATATCTTGCTCTCGCCTTCTGCGAGCATCTCTGCCGTCGTCTCTTCAAGAAGATTGGTGTTATTGATGTAGCCGTCGATCTTAAAGCCTGCGGCTGCCTCAAGTTCGCGGGTCATTACCGCGATCTGCTCAGCATCGGAAGTGAAAGGTCTTAAACTGTTTACAGCCATGTAGATCACCGCGTCGGCGTTTTCGATCCTCTTTCTAAGCGAACCCAAAACAAGAGCACCCATGTCCTCTCCTCCGATATCAAAGATACCCTGATAGGACTCGTCATCGAAGATAACGAACATATCCGGAGGCAGGACGGGCGCATCGACATTGGAACCCGCATACATGGGGGTTACAAGTCTTATATCCGCATCTTTAAGGACTGATGCACAGTCCGAAGAACGGTAAAATGGATTTACTATGTCGAGGTCAGCGATAAGTAGTTTCTTACCGGGCAAAGCCTTCCTCTGGGCCAGTGACATGTTGACTGCAATCTCGGACTTACCGCTTCCGTAAGCTCCGATGATGATAGATAAACGGTGATCAAGATAAAACATCAGAACAGATTCTTCTTTCTAAATACTAAGAAACCCCAGGTGCCTATAACTGCCATCCATGCAACGGACTTGCCGATATAGATCAGATTGTTCTTTGCATATGACAGATGCATGGAATCAACTTTCTTAAGGTCATGAGGCGTAACAGGCGAAACGTCGCCGGAATACATCGCCTGCATGATAAATGTCATCGAGAAATCGATCTCGTCGGTATACTCTGCGGCTCCGCTGACAAGGTTGGTAACACCGCCTGCCTGGTAATCGCCCTCAAAGCCGATCGGTGATACGACATATACAGGATGGAATAACTTCCAGGCTACGCCGAGATAACTGTCCTTATCGTACTTGTCCTCAAGATCCTCAACGGTATCTTCGTCGATCAGACCTGCTTCGATCATCTCCTCATACTTCTCATGTCTTATACGGATGTAATCGTCGACAGCCTTGGAAGGTGTGTTGAAGCTGCCGATGACAGCACCTACGCCATTCGACATTACGGCTATGAGGATGCAGAGGATGAGCGGCAGTGCACGCCTCCTGAATATCAGGGAAAGAACGACAAAAGAAACGGTCATGACAAGGAATACGATTATCGCTACTCCGAATCTGACAAACATCTCGCCGCCGTTAAGATATGCTCCTATACCCGAAATAACAAGTCCGAACAGTGCCGAAAACATATAGATACAGCATAAGAAAACGCTGGCAGCCATCTGCGTGATCATATAAGAGCCGTAGATCGCGCCTCTTGAGTGACCTGCGATTATCTTGTTCCTTACGATGCCGTCAGTATAATCCCTGCCGAGATGCAGACATGTGAACAGCGCAACAAACTTGGGCAGGTCAGTAATGAACGAAACGGCGATCATCCAGGTAAGGAACGTGAGTTCGTCCTTTGACAGATTTACCGCAGTGAACTTTATGCCGTCATCAAGATCAAGTGTAATGAGGGCGCGGTATATGAACGCGGTCAGGACCGGCATAACAAAAGAATATGCTGTGATTATCCAGAAGAAAACGCTTTTAATTATGCGTCTGAATTCAAATCTCAATAACTTAAGCATTAGACCCACCTCCCACAAGCTTTACGAAGTAAGTCTCAAGGTCAGTCTCCTTGGTGACGACCCTTGCTATGTTTACGCCTGCTTCATTAGCAGCTATGACGACATTGGTAAGATTGTAATACCCCTTCGCGAAAACAATACCGCTCTGGGGATCGAACGTTGTCGTAAGCCCCTTGGCATTGAGCACGGGGATAAGACGCTCGGGCGTTCCGGAATAAAACTCGGTGACAAGTCCGCCGGCATCTTCGAGAGATTCGGCCTTGATCTCTTTTACCACTTTGCCGCCTTCAACGAATGCGAAATCAGTCGCGAGCTTTGAAAGCTCCGAGAGGATATGGCTCGAAATGATTATGGTCACGCCCTTTTCCCTATTGAGCCTTATTAGAAGGTCTCTTATCTGGATGATGCCCTGAGGATCAAGTCCGTTGATGGGCTCATCGAGTATGAGGACTTCAGGGTTGCCGCTCATTGCCATGGCGATACCAAGACGCTGTCTCATACCGAGTGAGAACTTGCCGGCCTTCTTTTTGCCGGTATTGCCGAGTCCAACGAGATTCAGGCTCTCCTCGATGGAACCATCGATCTTAAGACCGAGATTGATATATTGGAAGACCAGATTCTCCCTTGCCGTCTGATTCGAATAGATCGACGGGAGCTCGACCAGAGCGCCCACCTTACCGAGCTTCTTTTGGTCGAAACCATACTCGACCGTACCTGAAGTCGGTTTCTGAAGGCCCGAGATGACTCTCATTATCGTTGTCTTTCCCGCGCCGTTCCTTCCGACAAGGCCATAGATCGAACCTTTCGGAACAGTAAAGCTCATGGAGTCCAGAGCACGGAACTTACCGTAGTCTTTGGAAACTTCATTGACTTTAATAACATAATCCTTATTCTCAGTCACGAGTTTATCTCCTTATTATCCGTATTGTCGGGGGTCCCTTTTCCCCGGACTTCCCACATTATACCAAAATAAAAAGGAGCTTTATCTTAATACAGCCTTAATTCTTGACGAGCCTGCCTGCGCGTTCGCCTATAATGACGGCGAAAACGATCTTTACCAGATCCGGGATAATGAACGGGAAAACGCACCATCCCATTACGGCCATAAGTCCGACGGGCCCGGTCTGCATGGCATAGACTGTCATGAACCAGATAACGCCGACAACATACATGACGACTTCGAATATCACGGAGATCACTGCACCGAAGATCCATTTCCTTACAGTTGTAGTCATGAGACGCTTAAACATAACTTTTTCGAGCAGCCAATATACAAGCGCAGCAAGCAGGAAGCCTATAAGGAATCCTCCGGTAGGTCCGGCAAACGAGGTCAATCCGCCCTTGAATCCGGCAAATACGGGAACTCCGGTCGCACCTATGGCCAGGTATACCAATATGGCGAGCGTTCCCCTTCTTCCGCCGCATGTCAGCATTACCGCAAGGATACCCATGGTCTGGAGCGTAAAAGGAACCGGACCGATCGGGATGCTGATCCATGAGGATATTGTTATCAGTGCTGCGGATACTGATATAAGGACGAGATCATAGATAAACGCCCTGTTCTTTGCGGCACTTGAGCCTGCTGTTGCTTTTTTCGAACTTGTTTTCAAACTTGTCTCTGACATTGTAAACCTGATTTCGATTTTAATTTACAATCGAGATAATACTATTCGCAGGCGGAATAATCAAGACCTTATCAGAACTGATATTTGGGCCAGATGCCTTTCTTGTCGTGGGTGTGTTCAGGAAGCTGGTAAAGATCGTGCCCCGGATAGTCGTTGCCTTCGACAATGACAGGTCCGTCAGGAGTAAAGCAGACATCCCATCCGATAAAACCGACCTGAGGAACGACCATTGCGGCCTTTGTGCACATCTCTATTACCTGGTCCCACATTGGGAAAACAAAGCCCTTAAAGACAGCTCCCGTCATCGGATGCTTCTCATAAAGGACCTTAGTCTTGTCTATTGGGAAATCGGTTATCTCACCTGTCTTTTCATCAACAGGAGCAGTCATTCCGCCGCTGTTGAAATTATCCACGCTGTGGCCATAGTTGCCGAATCTGCAGCAAGCGCTTGCCACATGGACCTTGCCGTTCCTCTGGATGGTAACAAGTCTTACAGTATTGATCGCATACGGATAGATGGCACTGACGGCAGGATGCTGGACTATCATTTCCTCAAAGAAATGAGGGCGCTCCATGTTTACGAGTCTCTCATAGATAGCTTCAGCAGGCTCAGCCTTGCAGTCGATCTTCTCAACCGTTTTGCCGCAAGATCCCAGGTCCGCCTTTGCCATCAGGAAATCATGTTCGTTGATGAAGTCGATCACTTCCTGCTTGTTGTCTTTCCTGATCTCTATCCATCTGCGGCCGAGGAACTCACCGAAGCGCTTATTGAACTCTATCTTGTTATCGATAAGGTCCGTATAGTTCGGATCGTTGTATCTCTTAACGAGTTCATAGTTGCGTCCTCTGGTGATATAAGTGTCGCGCTCGGCATCGTTGAGGTTATACATCTCGTAGAGCCAGTAATCCATATAACCGGCTCCAAACTTTCTTCCGCAATGGACCATGTCAAAAAATATCCACACACGGGATTTGCCGCTCTTCTCGTGGATATCCTTTATCTTGGCATGCATTGCCTTATAGTCCATGCGCGTTACGCGCCTGATAAGATAACTCAGTTTTGACATAGCAGGATTATAATACATCGGCCTATTTTTTGTTATAATGTCGTTCGAACAGAAATAAACAAGTAACACGCTTGTTACTTTAGGAGGTTTTACATATGTCAATCAGAATAGGTATCTTAGGCTACGGCAACCTCGCGAAAGGCGTTGAGCTCGCCATCAGACAGAATCCCGACATGGAACTCGTTACAGTCTTTACGAGAAGAGATCCTTCAACGGTAAAGACACTCACTCCCGGAGTAAAGGTCGCCCCGGTATTTGAAGCTCCCGAATACAAGGACAAGATCGATGTACTCGTCATCTGCGGCGGTTCAGCAACAGACCTGCCCACCCAGACACCCGAATATGCATCCATGTTCAACGTAATCGACAGTTTCGACACTCACGCAAAGATCCCTGAGCATTTCGCAAATGTAGACAAGGCTGCTTCCGCATCCAATCACACTGCATTGATCTCCGGCGGCTGGGATCCCGGAATGTTCTCTATCAACCGCCTCTACGGCAGCTGCATCCTTCCCGAAGGAAAGGACTACACTTTCTGGGGCAAGGGTGTCTCACAGGGACACTCCGATGCTATCAGAAGAGTTCCCGGCGTAAAGAACGGCAAGCAGTACACCATCCCGGTCGACGAAGCTCTCGAGGCAGTCCGTTCAGGCTCAGAGCCCGAGCTCACCACACGCCAGAAGCACACAAGAGAATGCTTTGTCGTAGCTGAAGAAGGCGCAGATCTCGCTCTCATCGAGAAGACGATCAAGGAAATGCCCAACTATTTCGCAGATTACGACACGACAGTACATTTCATCTCCGAAGAAGAGTTCATCAGAGATCACTCCAGGATCAACCACGGCGGCTTCGTATTCCGCACGGGCAAGACTGGCATCAACGGCGAGAACAAGCATGTCATCGAGTATTCTTTAAAGCTCGACTCCAACCCTGAGTTCACCGGCTCTGTCCTCACGGCATATGCCAGAGCGATCTACCGTCTCTCACAGAAGGGCGATTACGGATGCAAGACAGTTTTCGACATCGCACCCGCACTCCTCTCACCTCTCTCCGGCGAGGAACTCAGAGCTCACCTGCTGTAATAACGTCCGCTAAACACGATCATCATGAACAGTCTCATCGGCATCAAAACTGCCTGTGAGGCTGTTCTTTTTACAGTTCCCCAGGTTTTTCTCACATATCTTTATTCCCCTTCTTTCCTTTGTTAGAATTCTTTTATGGACAGTAATGGTAACAAAAAGAAGATTAGCCGCACCACTGCCGTTTTATTGGCAGTATTTGCTTTGTCGCTGCTGATATTTATTACTGTCTCCGTGATCATTCCGACATATGAGATGAACCGGTTTTTCCGCGGATATCAGGTTTACGGCGGTATGACAGAAGAACTCAAAGACAGTGTTCTTTACGAGGATATGCAGAGCGGCAGATCATTCTGCTTTTTAGGTGACAGCATCACGAACGGAAACATGACCAACGGAATAGCCTGGTATCTGCCGCTCAAACCTTATATCAAAGGGAAAACATCGGATGTATGCTGCGGCGGCTGGACTATAAAGGATCTCGTAGAACAGGAGGAAAACATTCCCGAAGCTGACGTTTATGTAGTCGCCATCGGGATCAACGATGTCCTCTTCCCCGCCAGCGTTCAGGCCTCAGCCACAGAAAGCGAATTTACCTACAGGGCCGCCAAACTTGCGGATGTATTAAAACACATCTCACCGGACTCAAAGATCTACTTTATTGCACCCTGGACGTTTGTCGGAGTGGATGACTGGTATGTTGAACGGGGAAACAGATACCGCGCTGCTCTTGGTGAATGGTGCAGCGGAACTGACTTCATATTCATCAATCCCGATCCCGTAATAATGTCTGTTTTCGAGACGGAAGATTCCCATAAATACATGTTTAATGAATTTCATCCCAACTCACCCGAAGGTGTCGGACTTTTCAGTTATGCCGTCCTTAAAGCGGCACACGATCAGGGTGTCTGACAGACATGTTCCATCACAGTACCGAAAAAACAAAGCAAAATTAAAAGGCTGCCACCCAAGTGACAGCCTTCATGATTCAATCTGGTTATCAGATCAGACCTTGATCTCCATGATCCAGCCCTCAGGTGCTTCAACAGTACCCATCTGGATGCCTGTGAGAGTCTCTCTGAGCTTTGTCATGACAGGGCCCATCTCCTCCATGCCGGAAGCAAACTTGAATTCCTTGCCGTGATCGTTAATAGATCCGAGAGGCGAGATAACTGCAGCTGTACCGCAGAGACCGCCCTCTGTGAACTTACCGCTCATGATCTCTTCAAGGTAAACTTCTCTCTCCTCGATCTTCATGCCGCAGTAATGCTCTGCAACATAAACGAGTGACCTTCTCGTGATGGAAGGCAGGATTGAATCGGACTTGGGTACAACGAGTGTTCCCTGGCCGTCTGTGAGGATGATGTTAGCTCCGCCTGTCTCCTCGATCTTTGTACGTGTAGCCGGATCGAGATAGATGTTCTCGGCAAATCCTTCCTTGTGTGCAGTAACGATTGCGTGGAGTGACATAGCATAGTTGAGACCGGCCTTGATGTTTCCTGTTCCTCTCGGAGCAGCACGGTCAAAGTCAGAGATCTTAACTGCGATCGGCTTAGCGCCGCCCTTGAAGTAAGGGCCTACGGGTGTGGCAAAGATCCTGTACTGATAGTCGTCAGCTGGCTTAACGCCGATAACGGGGTTGATACCGAAGATATAAGGTCTCAGATAGAGAGATGCGCCGGAACCGTACGGAGGAACCCATGCTGCGTTGCCTGCAACAGTCTCCTGGACTGATCTGATGAACATTTCCTTGGAAATCGGAGGGATCTCAAGACGGACTGCAGAGTCATGAAGTCTTTCAGCGTTGAGGTCGGGACGGAAAGTAACGATCCTGCCGTCTACTGTCTCATAAGCCTTAAGGCCTTCAAATACTGTCTGCGCATACTGGAGAACGCCAGCGTCTTCGCTCATGACGATCATGTCGTCATCGATGAGCGCACCTTCGTCCCAAGCGCCGTTCGTGTAGTTAGCTACAAATCTCTTATCTGTCTTCTGATAAGAGAAGGTCAGGTTTGACCAGTCGAGATTCTTCTTTTCCATAAAACTATCCTTCTTTCTTAAAGATGTTTTTAATTAACTAAGGATTTTACCACTAGGTAAACCTAAAAGCATTATTAAATTACACAAATCTGTATCCGCAGGCGTGATATACCTTCTTGCCTGCCTTGATAACAGGTGAATCAAATCCTGTGAGGTTAACGGCATTGGGCACGAGCTGTGCTTCAAGGCAGATTGCATCGTACTGGCCGTATGCCTTTGTTGTCTTGATGTCGAGTGGATCACCCAGGTTGTTGCCGGCATAGATCTGAATACCCGGCAGATCAGTCAGGCACTCCATCGTGATCCCTGATTCAGGAGCCGTAACAGCTGCTGCGAAAGAGAACGTTCCTTCCAATGTATTCAGACAGAAGTTCTGGTCGATACCCTTTGAGATGACCATCTGGTGATCATCACTGTCGTTGAGTTCACCGATAAAGCGGTATTCCCTGCAGTCGAAAACCGTTCCGTCAACATCCAGAAGCTCACCTGTAGGCACATTGTTGTCATCCTTGATGGTGATCTTGTCGGAATTGATCATGATGAGGTCGTTATTTACCGTGCCTTCAGCCGCCTCGCCGCGGAGATTGAAATATGCGTGGTTGGTGGGAGCAAAGATCGTATCCTTATCGGACTTTCCGCAGTAAAGAATGAGGAATGTCTTGTCCTCAAGCCAGCAGTAAAGAACCTTTGTATCAAGGTTGCCCGGGAAGCCTGTAGCACCGTCGGGGCTGGTGTAGCTCAAAAGAACTGCTCCGCCGTCACAGCCGGGGATGCCTGCAATGCGTGAGTCAACAATGATCTCGTCCGCTTCCTCTTCGGAAAGGATCTTGCCGTCCCAGAAAACGTTCTGGTAACCGGGATTGCCGGAGTGGAGGTTATTCTCGCCTTCATTCTTGGGAATGTGATATTCAACACCGCCGATCGTAAACGAGGCATTCAGTATCCTGTTTGCGGAACGTCCGATGACGGCACCGTGATTTGCACCGTTGCCCATATATTCATCAAGGCCCTTGCAGCCGAGCATGATGTCGGTCGGCTTTCCGTCCTTGTCGGGAACAATAAGATCCGTAATGACCGCACCGTATGTAATGACAGAAGCCTCATATCCGCCGTCGATGGTCAGCGTGAACTGCTTTGCCTTGAACTTATCGGGATTGCTTGCCGAAACATAGTCACGGGTAGTAATACTCATATCCTGTAACCTCCAAAATGATTTACTTCAATGGATTTTAGCACACATTTACACAACCTTGTTGCCTAATCGCAAATTGCCACGTATAATCTTCTTCGGAAACGGGGCATTAGCGCAGTGGGAGCGCATCACACTGGCAGTGTGGGGGTCACGGGTTCAAGTCCCGTATGCTCCACCAAAAGAAAACCGCTCGAACCTCAATGGGTTGGGCGGTTTTAGTTTTTCTTCGGGCAAAAATTCCGGGCAATGCCAGTTTTGTAACAGTTAAAGCTTACCTTTCTCCTGCCCTTGCAAGCATAACCGGCGCAATTCCGTCATCAGCTCCACAATGCGATCAGTCTCATCAAATAGATATCGGCTTCCATATACACGATCACCTTATCCGTATTGGGGATGATATCAATATAATTGTTTGGACCGTGAATACTGTCTGTAACGATCTTATAATATCTTTCTTTTTCACTGGAGCAGAATCTTTCAGCTTCTTTAAGCATATCCAGGGTAAATTCTCCGAACAGGCCATTCTCATCAAGCTGCTTATAATTTTGAAAGATCTTACATATCTTTGTCAATTCGGCAATTCTATTTCTACAGGTTTCGACCGTTTCATCACTGCCCGGGAGTGAGCGGTTGGTCGGAGCAACAAAATATTCAATTACTATTTGTTCTCTGCCAATTTGAATATCCAGTTCCTGATAAATCTCTTTTGCATTTCTCATATACAATTCTCCTTAAAGCAGTTTTTGAGATAAGATCATTATAAGCAATATATCCGGCACCAACAATAAATGCGGAACTGCAATCACACCCGGACCGGAAGATTATAGAGACGGAACACCAACATATGTTATAATCATTTTATCCGGCCGGAAACCGGATGGGATGATTAGTTTTTTTCGTTTTTTGCAGGGATTTGGAATAAGGAGAATAATCTATGAGTTTCAAGATAAGGAATGAATTCTTTCCTTTAAAGGTCGTGCTGGCTGTCGCTTCAGCGCTTTGGTTTATATCAGTAATGTCACTTTCTCTGTTCAAAGGGGTCATAGAATTATGGGGGATCGCAATCGGCATCTGCATAGGCCTCGCCGCACTGATAGTAATATCGCTGATCCTGTTCTTTATCGACAAGGCTATGGGGGCCGTCATCACAGTAGACGACAGATCTGTAATGATCAGACAAATGTTCGGAAAAAGAAAGATCGCTCTTGAGGATATCGAAGAACTGGATTTCGAGGATTATTCCAGACGCGTAAAACGCCATAAGGAATACAGAATAAAGATGGCTATTATATGCAGCGGCGGAAAGAAGATCACGCTTACGGACAATGCATCCAGGATCAACGGGCTGTTGGGATTTGTTACCGGCGAACGCGAAGAGATCCCTTATAGTGATATTCCGCTCTATCAGGCCGGCAAGTACATCGAGGAAGTAACCGGTTCCTGATCCGTCTATTTTATGAACTTTTGAAAACGGTGAGTTTTCAGTCCGCTCCTGACTGCTTATGTCTTTGCTATAATGGATAAAAATATAATGGAGTCATAAGACCATGCCTTCAGAAAACGTAATCTCAAGATTTCTAAGATACATCGCCGTTGATACGGCTTCCGATGAGACCACCGGCACTTCACCGAGCACTGCAAAACAGTTCGAACT
>Ga0247611_10003531_pt1 | contig 23029 bp, 17 predicted proteins | sample 177DNAGHGhighgp2_FD_192422 | JGI IMG/M metagenome (GOLD analysis project Ga0247611, IMG submission 192422) | Sheep rumen microbial communities from Palmerston North, Manawatu-Wanganui, New Zealand - 1770 DNA GHGhigh gp2 | ecosystem: Host-associated > Mammals > Digestive system > Stomach > Rumen... | reverse complement strand
TTGCTGGTACCGTCATCAGAAACGGTCACGCCAGCGAAGGTTTCAGAGAGAAGGATGGCAGTGTTGGGGTCATTCTGCTGGACATAGAGCGTGTAGTCCTGAACGTTCTCGCTCGGGGTCTCGTCGGACCAAGTGGCACGGAACGAGGTGCTGCCCACGTTGCTGGCCTGAGCCATCACGGGAGCGTAGGTTTCAATGGCACTTCCCTCAGGATAAATCTGGTAGAGCATATCCTGGTTCTGGCGGAAGTCGTAGTCACTGTCGATATAGAACGAACTGATAGCGAAGTAATTATTATCAATGCCACTCCAGCCCCAATTGATGTGGTATTTATTGGTGCTGGCATTGTAGCCGTCAACGACAAAGGCGTGGCCATAGGTACCATCATCGCCGCCATACAGGATGGGACGACCTGCCTGCAAGTCCTCAAGCATCATGGCTGTCCACTGCGAGTCATTGTAGTTGTTGCGCTGCTCATAGGTAGCACCCGAGTTATAGCCGAAGGCCTTCATGCCGGTCAGCTGGTCATCGGTGTAGGCACCGCTGCCGCCAGCACTATAAGTATCATAGTCCATGTAGCAAGACTGGCCGCAATAGAGCATCAACGTGGCAACAGCATTACCCTGGGCAGTAGTGTAGGATCCGGTGTAGTCGTCAATCATGTTGTTCCAGTCCAGCGTCGTGCCAGGCAGGGCAGGCATAGAAATGCGACGGGTTGTGGTGGTGTAGGCCGGCAGGGCAGGTGCCTGGGCTGGGTATTTCCAGTAATACATCACCTGAGCCATCGCCGTGGCCACACAGCCAGTCAAGCAACGGCTACCGTTACGGGTCGGGCACTGATTGTAGAAAGGAGCCTCCTGATCCCAGATGCAGCTCAATAGCGGTGCTACGGTCGAGGCCGTCAACATCGTGGATGACTTGGCTGTCTTCTCCACCTGCAGCTTGGGATTCTTGAAGAGGAACTCGATCTGCTCCTTGTACTGGCTCAGCCACCAGCGCATGTTGCTGGGGATGTTGTTCATGTCGAGAGTGTTGTCACCATAGCCCAAGATGTCCTCGGCGCGGTCGTCACCTGCAACGATGACAAAGCCGCCACCGTCGTAGTTGAACACATAGAAAACACTCGACTTGGGGCTGATCGATGAGGGCTCAGCATGAGCCAACTTCATCGTCGTCGGCGACGCCATGAAGCGTGTGCCCGGCTGAGTGTTCATGAACTGGACAGCCTTGGCCTGGGCGGTGCGGCTGTCAACTTCAGCAGCCGTCATGCCAGCCACAGTCATGGCAAGCATCACGAGCATCATTGCTCTGAAACAAGACATTAGTTTCATTGTAATTGATGGTTTTATAGGTTAATATTAAAGGAAATAATCCGAATGGTCTGTTAAACATGACTGCCGATGGCAACAAGCATTGTCATCAACAAGCGTTCAAAGGTAGTACAATTATAGAACACTACCAATTATTTTCAGTGAATTGCTGCAATTCTCAGTCAATTAGCCAAAATCATATCGATGAGGGCATTGATGTCGGCGATGTTGACCTCACCGTCACCATTGACATCATAGCGCACAGTCTCACCCGTGCCTGCAAGTACACGGTCGATGACGGCATTGACGTCGGCGATGTTGACCTCGCCGTCGCGGTTCACATCACCAGGCTTAATACTGCTTTTCATATACCAGAAACTGGCTACACCGTCGGCTACCGCCATGCCAGTAATGGGTTTATTCATATAGCCCCCAGTATAGACCGTAGCAGCAGGTATTGAATTGTTGGTCAACGAGTCCAGGCCGCCGTATGGCCACAGGTCATTCTTGTTAGTGGAAGAGGACAGGAGGTTGTCGGCAGGAATGAGCGACATGCGGGGATGATTGCGGTCGTTATTGGGAACGTTGTTGTCCCATGCTGTCTTGTCATAATCAACATGCAGCACCATGATGCCTTCGCTTGACAGGAATTCGTCCCATCCCGTCTTGACTCGATACTCCAGCAGGTAGTATTCATCGGGATTGGCGTCGTTGGTGACCTTGACGGCCGTGCCATCGGCAGTATTAAGTGGCAGCATGGTGTATTGAGTATTCTCTACGGGATCGATGAGGTCCATCCAACCCATGAAATGGCGCTCATAGGAAGTGTAGCCACAGGGACGGTAACCGTTGTTCAGATAACAGCCGTTATCCATGATGTCCCACGTGTTCATGCCATAGACGCCTCCACCACTGGTGGCATAGAAGTCGGGAAGTCCCAGACAGTGGCCAAACTCATGACAGAAGGTGCCCACGCCATCGATGTTGGTACTATAGTTGTTATTGCCCTCTAACTCATTGAACACCGCATACTTGTTAATCGTCACACCATCGAGCTGGAACGGTCCAGTGATGCTGCATCCCCAGTCCAGAGACTCCTGCATGTCCCACTGGCAGGGCCACACACACTCCGGGACCAGTCTCCACGCCTGGGCCTCGCCCACGCCAGCATAGAGCACGACCACCACGTCAACATAGCCGTCTCCATCGTTGTCATAGTCCGAGAAGTCCACGCCTTCGGCTATGCCCGTGCAGGCATCATAGATCATCGTGCCCAACTGTTGGTCAACTTCCTGACCATAACGGCGGACGTTGCCCCCATAGTATTCTCGACTCTTGGGCAGGTTGACTGGACCCAAAATTTCAAAACGGGGCGAGAACAGTCCTCGTGACTGCGATTCAAAGTAATGCAGGCAACTGTAATCCATCATGTTGAACTGGTTCTGGAAAGTGGCGACAGGATCCTCGTCGATGAACTGCACGTCGCTATAGTTCACCAGGATGACAGGGATGCGAGGTGAACCCAGCGTGGGAACCTGGGGCGAGGCATTTTCATCGGTTCGACGCGGCATTCGATGCGCTCCTGCATCAAGTGACATCTGGTTACGATAGGCAGCGACAAACGCTGTCTCCTTGATGTCTCGTTGTCCCTGGTCATGGGCGAGCACATCACTCAGTGAGCCAGCAGCTTTGTAACAGTAGTCACCATTCATGGCCTGAGCCACCGTCAGACCGTCGGTCGTCATCAACGAGTGGTTGAATTCTCCACCTCCCATCATCAGCGTCACCGTCGTGCCATCGCTCTGCACGTGGGTAAAGGGCTGGGGCTTGGCGGGAGCGGCGATCGCCATTCCACTACACAACACTGCGGCAAGTATTGCCAGTAAAAGTTTTCGGGTCATTTCTTCTTGTTATTATTGGCTGTTTCTTCGTTCACATATTCCATCATGGCTTTCTTCCAGTCAAAGCCACGCTCAGCGTCTTTAAAATTGTCTATTTTCCAGACGTCATCCTCCTTGACCATCGCCAGGATCACTGGTTTAACCGTTTCAAGGTTATGCAGATTGAGTTCCACGACTGCCTCGTCATCGGTATGGGTCACCACTCTCACGTCACTGATCGAGAGGTTGCCCCAATCATTACCTTGAATCCAGTAGTCAGCTCCCCAGAAGCCCAAATCACCGCTGTGATAGGTGCTGTCAATCTTATCGATCTCGCTCACAAGGGCTCCCCACTTCTTACTGCAATACTGCTGGATGAACGCGTCACGGTATTCGTCGACGCTGTGGTCAATCGCGATGTCAAGTTTTCGCAACGAGTCCTCCTTGTTATATTCCCTGAACACGTCTGCATAGATATCTCGCACCCTGTTCTCTAACACGGTTGCCAACAACTGATTGCTCACCGTCAACTTTTGACCATCGGCGGTTTGCTGTTTTCCTCCCGACTGGCAAGCGGTCAGTATCGATGCCAATGCTATCAGAGATAAAGCTATTCTTTGCATCATCGCAATTCTTTTTCTCGCAAAATTACACCTTTTCTACTAAACCACCAAATACCAGCCGAGAACCAGTCTGAAAAAATCTCTGAACTCTCAACACCAGATTCTGGGCTAAAATGATTACCTTTGTGGCATCATGTTGAAGGTAATAGTCATCATGTTCTGTGGAATAGCTGTCGGTTTCTTGTTGAGGAAGCGGCAACTCAAGGTAGTACCGCACGCAGTGACGGTATTCATCTGGCTATTGCTCTTCTTCCTTGGCGTTGAGGTGGGCGAGAATCCGCAGGTCATCAACGGAATCAGCAATCTGGGGCTTGAAGCCCTGTGGCTCGCCATGGCAGGCATCGCAGGTACAATACTGTTCTCCTGGGGTCTGTGGCGATGGGTAAACAGGAAAGGAGGCAAGCGATGAAAGGCAGCTTGATTATCGTCGGTTTCTTCATCCTGGGCATCGTCTGTGGAGTGATGCACTGGCTGCCTGACCTAAACGCCTATGGCAACGTGAGTTTCTGGACACTATGCGCCCTGCTCTTCTGCGTCGGCATCACGGTGGGCAACAACACGACCATTATCGACACCTTCAGCAAGCTCGACCGTCGCCTGATGCTCCTGCCGTTGATGACCATCGTGGGCACACTCACGTCCACAGCCATCGCCGCCATCGCACTGCCCCATCGCAGCCTCACCGACTGCCTTGCCGTGGGGTCAGGCTTCGGCTACTACTCGCTATCAAGCATTTTCATCACGCAATATCGCGGTCCCGAATTAGGCACCGTCGCCCTGCTTGCCAACATTATCCGCGAGGTCTTCACCCTATTGGGAGCGCCTTTATTGGTCAGATACTTCGGACCACTCTCCCCTATCTCCTGTGGCGGAGCCACCACGATGGACACCACCCTGCCCATCATCACCCGCACCAGCGGACACGACTTCGTCATCCTGTCGCTATTTCACGGTTTCCTCGTCGATTTCTCGGTACCCTTCCTCGTCACCTTCTTCTGCACCCTGTAGATGCTATCGACTCAATAGATGCTATTGGGCACAGACATCCTTTGGGAACTGGTCAATCTGCTTCATGCGCTTCTTGATGGTGTTGTGCATCTTCTTCATTTTGGCACTCGGGTGGGCGCTGTCACGTTCCAGCGGGTTGGGCAGCGACACGGCGATATAGGCACACTGGTCTTTGGTCAGGCGGTCGGGCGTAGTGTCAAAGTTGATACGCGCCACAGCGTCAGCGCCATAGATACCCCTTCCCATCTCGATAGAGTTGAGATAGACCTCCATGATGCGCTCTTTGCCCCAGATCTTCTCAATCAGGAAAGTGAAATAGGCCTCCAGCCCCTTTCGCAGCCATGAGCGATGCTGCCACAGGAAGACGTTGCGCGCCGTCTGCTGGCTGATGGTGCTGGCACCGCGTTGACGCTTGCCCTCTTGGGCTTCGATCTGTGCCTTTTGAATCTGTTCCAAGTCAAAGCCGCTGTGTTTGAGGAACAGGTTGTCCTCACTGGCCATGACCGCCTGGGGCAGATTGTGGCTGATGTGATCGAGGGGCACCCAATAATGATGGATGACAGGCTCCTTGCCATCCAACATCTGTTCCACTGCCCGTATCAACATCAGCGGCGTGACATACACGGGTATAAACTTCAATATCACCACCGACAGGATTGTCGAGGTGAAAAAGAAGATCAATATGTTGCGCAACCAGCGAGTTAACTTATTCATAGTTTCTTATATCAATTGTCAGTGATCACTTGTCCATCAGCGAATGCCAACTCCTAACTCCTAACTTCTCACTTCTCACTCCTCACTCCTCACTCCTACAGCACTCCGGACACAGGCCCTTGAGCACGTAGTTGATGCTGTGGACCTGGAAATTGCCAGGCAATGCCACCAGCGGCACATGAGTCGTCTGCAAGCAGAAGGTCTTGCCACACTTTTCACAGTTGAAGTGGGCGTGCATGTGGTCTATCGTGCCGTCATCCTCACCACAGTGGCAATCGGGACTGCACACGGCATACTTGAACATTCCTGTACCGTCATCAATCGCATGGATGAGATGATGGGTCAAGAACAGGGTGATGGTGCGGTAGATGGTCGATTTATCAACCGTGTCGAGCTCGTCTTCCAGACTCTGCAGCGAGAATGCATCCTCATGGGCCATCATCGTGCGCAGCAGCAGGATGCGCATTGCCGTCGGCTTCACCTCATGCTGCTCCAGCCGTGCGATATATTTACTCTCGTCCTTCATATTCCTATAAACCAATAATCACCATCTATCTAACGCCTAACGTCTAAAGTCTAACGCCTAATACCCCGGATTCTGCGTACTACCACAAGCCGTGAGCGTCTCACCGGGAATGGGGAACACCAGGGTATAGCCGTGACGGTCGGCATCGGTCTGAGGTCGGTCGGTATAGGGTCGGGTGAACAGACCGTAACGGATCAGGTCATTGCGACGCCAGCCTTCCCAAGCGAGTTCCAGCATACGCTCTTCCAGCACCTTGTCGAGCGTGGCGGTGCGTGACTCCATGTGGGAACGCTCACGCACACGGTTGAGCAATGCGTCGGCCTCGGCACCAGTCCGTCCGTCACGCAGCAGTGCCTCGCACTGCATCAACAGCACGTCAGCCAGGCGGAACAGCACGATGTCGTTGCGGCGCAACTGGCCATCGCTCATGGCAGCCATGTCGATCTCATACTTGTGCATCCTGGCTCCCGCCGTCCTTTCCAGCGGGTCATTAGAGAGGTCCAGCTTGACAGCCAGCGGCTGATAGACCAACGGCGAACCGTCATCACGGGTAATCACCTTGAAGGATGTCTCGTGATAGACCTCGTCACAGTAGTAGGTCAGCCCGAGTCGGTAATCTGGATGATCGGTGCCGTAGCCGAAGGTCTTCATTGCCTCGATGGTTGCACAGGGGCCATTCTCACCGTTGAGTCCCAACGCTCCTGCATGGTTGTAATGCAGCGAACGGAACTGATAGACAAAGCGGTTGGAATAGTTGTAGATGTCCATAGGGATGGTGAAAATGAGTTCGGGCGACTCCTCATTGTTGATACTGAAGTTATCCTCAAACTCATCGGCCAGTCGATAACCGACATTCTGAATCTTGGTGCAATAGGTCTCCACCGCCTGCCAGGTGTTCAACTTCTCGCCGTCAACATCCCATAGCATGGTCGAAGCATCGGGGCGCACATCGTCAGTCCAGTCATCATCGGCATAGACCTCGGCGTTCAACAGCACCTTGGCAAGCAGGAAATGGACCACGGGGCGCGTCATGCGGCCATAGTACTCGCCCGGGCGCGGGCTGCGTTCATTGAGCAGTTCATACTCAACAGCCTGCAACTCGCTGACAATGTGACGGAAGGCGACCGAACGATCCTGCAACTTCATCTCTTGAACCGTCGGATTAGACGTGGTGAATAAGGGCACACGGCCATACAAGTCCATCGCATAGAACAGGAACATCGCACGCAGGGCACGGGCCTCGGCCCGCATCTCATCGACATCCTCGTCTGGATGCTGGGCAGCAAAGGCATCAATCCTCTCTACTGCCCGATTGCACGCCAGCACTTCCTTGAACAGGTAGTTCCAAGTGTCGCCGGTGAAGTCCACATTACCGAAGCGATGCAGGAACAAGTTCTGCCAGATGCCGCCGTCATACCAGTCGGCGCCACGTGTCGGGATCATGGCCTCATCGGTCGAGAAGGTATTCAAGTCATACACGCCGCGTGCCGTGCCTTGCAGCCCCTGGTTGTCACTATTGCCGCCGATGCCACGATAGACGGGTCCCAGGGCATTGAGGCGCAAGTCGGTCAACGTGTTGTAGGCCTCATCGGCGGGGATGCGGTCGGTGGGGTTGTCCTCCAGGAACTTATCACACGCGCCCAGCGTCACCGTGACCGCCAGCAGTATCAAAACATGGATGATATCTCGTTTCATAGCCGTATTCATTTTAGAATGTGATATTGACGCCCAGATAATAGGATCGGGTGACGGGATAGATGTTCTTGTCATCAACGCCCAGCGTGCCACTCACCGATGAACTGTTGATCATGGGCGTGAGGCCCGAGTAGCCGGTAATGGTGCCCAGGTCATCGATAGTCAACGACAGACGCAGGCGGCTGATCGTGCGCTGCACCTTGGCACTCAGGGGAACATTCCAGCCCAGCGTCAGATAGTCAAAATCAACATAGTCGCCACGCTCCAGCCAGTAGTCGGTAGCGGTCTGGTCCTTGATGTTGCGCTCGGGGGCATCGGCAAGGATGTTGTAGCCCGGCAGGGAATTCATATTCATGTAGGTGAGAGCCGTTCCGTTGTAGATCTTGTGACCGAAGGCACCATTGACCTGCAGGGTCACATCCCACTGCTTGAAGCGGAAGTTAATGTTGCTGCCTAAGAGCACCTTGGGCATGGCCTGGCCGCAGACACGGCGGTCCTTGCCATTGGCGATGTCGATGTCGCCCGAGCCGTCCAGGTCGGCGATGTCATACACATATCCGCCCTCGCCGTCGCCCTTGAGACCCGTGCAGTGCGGCAGGTAGAACACGCCTAAGGGCTGTCCCACCATCTGATAGACGATATGGTTGTTGCCACCGTGGAAGCCGGCACCATTCAGGTTCACCAGGTCAACCTCGCCGGGAGCCTCTAACCAGTAATCCTTGTAGTAGCCACTCAGGGACAGCAGTTTATTGGACTGGTAAGCCACATTGGCATTGATATTGAGCTCCATGTCCCGTGTGGCAAGCGGTGTGACACCCAGTGCCACCTCGACACCGCTGTTGCGCATCGAGCCCAGGTTGTCCAGCAACTTGTTGTAGCTGAAGGGGGGCACACCCACGTTATAGAGATAGAGCATGTCGGTCGTCTTGGACGTGTAGAAGTCTAACGAGGCGATGATGCGGTTGCCCAGGAAGGCAGTACTCAAGCCCGTATTGAAACTATGCTTGACCTCCCACTTGAGGTCGGGGTTGGCATTACGCAGTTCATCAAAGGTAACGGCCAGGCTCTGTCCGACGGGGACAATGCCAGCGGGAGTGAGCAGGTTCTGGGCCATGTAGCTGTCCACCCCACCCTGGTTGCCAGCCAGACCATAGCCGATGCTCCACTTCAGGTCATCGAGCCAGTTCACGTCCTGCAGGAAAGCTTCGTTGCCGATATTCCACGAAGCAGACACTGATGGGAAATAGCCCCACTTGTTACCGCTGCCAAACTTGCTGGTACCGTCAGCTCGCATGGTAGCGACGAGCGAATAACGGTTGCCGTAGTCATAGGACACACGCCCCATGAACGAGGCGATCGACGGCGCATTGTGATAACTCCCGGTGCCATCCCACAGGGTCACGGCACCCGACTGGATGGCGTCGATGCCGATGGCGTTGGTCGAGAAGCCCGTCGTTGTCGTGTAGAAGCCGGTGTGGGTGTCGCGTTCAACCTCAGCAAGACCCAGCACGTTGAGGTGGTGCTGGTCCAGCGTCTTGTCCCACGTCACTGTCGCGGTTCCCAGCAACGACTCGGTCTTGGCACTGCTGCGATAGCCCTTGCCGCCACTCCAGATGCTCGTCGGCAGGAACTGTGCCGTCTCCACCTCATTATGGCTATAGGCACCGAAGAGGGAAAACGTCCAGTTGGCAGTCAGGTTGAAGGTGAGCTTGGCATGGGTGCTCAGGTGGGTCGTCTTGCCCTGGGTGCGGCTGTCCATCAGGGCCAGCGGATGATTGATCTGGTTGGAGAGGCTGAAACCGTCCCAGCCGCCGTCACTGTTGCGGTCGGTGCCGAAGGTGGGATTCCAAGCCTGGGCTGAGTAGAAAGTCTTCTGCACATCATAGACGGCCGTCTGGTCCTTCTGCACGTTGCCGAACATGCCGACCTCGATGGTCAACAGGTCGCCAAACATGCGCTGGTGCAGGTTCATGTTGCTGGTCAGGTTGCGCAGCTTGTCATGCAGGATGACACCCGTGTGATCCATGTAACCCAGCGACACACGGTAGCCCGAACGGTCGCTACCGCCCATGAAGGCTACATGATGGTCCTGCAAGAAGGCGGTCTGCTGGATGGCTCGCTGCCAGTCGGTGTCATGCCCCTTGTCAATGAGCATATCGCCCGTGTTGCCGACGGCTTTGCGATAGCCCGTGGCGCCGAGCATGTCTAAGTTCTTGACCACGCTGGTAAAGCCCACACTGCCGTTATAGGTCACGGTAGCGCGGTGGGCTGCCCCCTTCTTGGTCACCACCTCGATAACACCCGAGGCTCCTCGCGAACCATACTGGGCGGTCTCGCTGGCATCCTTGAGGACGGTAAAGCTCTCGATATCTGACGGGTAGATGGATGACAGCGTACTCAGGTCGCCGAACACGCCATCGATGATGATCAACGGGTCATTGCCGCCCGTGACCGATGTCGTGCCGCGAACGCGCACGGCGTTCATGGCAGCGGCTCCGTTATTGCTCTTCTGGATCGTCAGACCGGCAACACGTCCGTTGATGGCCTCAAGAGGGTTGGTCACCTGCTTCTGGTTCATCTGGTCGGCAGTGACCACCGTGGGCGACATGGCACGCAGGGTGGTATCAGGCGTGGTGATTTCCTGGGCCGCCAGGGGCAGTCCCAGCGTCAACAGGGCGGCAGCCAGCACGCGACTCATGTGGAGATGGTTCTTTTTCATTCTTGTACAGGGTTGTTGTGGATATCAAACAACGAGAAGTTCACCTTGCCATAGACCCGCTGTTGCGAGAAATGGGGCAAGGCACTGAAGTCGTGCTCACGTGGATGCTCCATGATGAACAGCGTGCCGTCATGCACCAGCGGTGAGTCAAGCACCAGCTGCGGCACCTCGCCGAAGCGTGGCAAATCGTAGGGCGGATCGGCAAAGATCACGTCAAACGACTGGCGGCAAGTGGCAACAAACTTGAACACGTCGCCACGAACAAGCGTCAGGTTGGGATCTCCCAACTGATGCTGAACCTTCTTGATGAACTCGGCCTGGACACGTGCCTTCTCGACCGATGTCACATGGGCACATCCGCGCGACAGGAACTCAAAACTCATGGCACCAGTTCCTGCAAACAGGTCGAGCACCGTCTTTCCTTCCAGATCGATGAGGTTCCCCAGCACGTTGAAAAGGTTCTCACGTGCCATGTCGGTCGTGGGACGTGCCGTGATATTGGTGGGCACGTCAAAACGACGACGACCATATTTTCCGCTGATTATTCGCATAGGGCAAGCAATATCAGTTCAAGAGGTGCCTGCATCGCATTGCGGCCCAGCCGCATCGCGGCGGCAGGGTAGACGGCAGGCATCACATATTTCACAAATTCCCGCAACTCGGGCGTCAAGGCGGCACACGTCTTGCGGTCACCCATGAGTTGCAACTCGTCAGTCAGTTGGTCCAGACCATAGCTGCGCCACGCCTTGAGGGCAAAAAAGACCGCATCCTGAAGATTAGCAAAGCCATAGGTGTTGGCACACTGCAATGTGCCGTCGCGATAGATGGCGAGATCCATGCGCTCATTTTCCAGGTTGAGAAACATCTGTGCTACATCATCGCCATGGCTCAGGCCCTTGAAGTGCTCACACAGCGGGAACAGATGATGGTACAGGACTGGATAATTGAACGTGCGACCCAGGAAGGCCTGCAAACCTCGGGGCATCAAGTAAGCGACTTTCACGCCATTGAGAGGCAACTGGCACACGGCGGCTTCCCCGTCATCACCGGGAAACGCCTGGTGCAACAGTGCCATGCAGTCCTCGTCGGGGGACTCATCGGGAAAGATCACAAAGTGCCGGGAATGGACAATCACCCTCACGCGCTTGTAGTCATCCAGCAGCAGCGGCGTGTCATAGATGGTATCTTCCAGCGCTTGCAGGCTGCCGTCAACCCACGCCACATCGCCCATCATGAGCGAGTTGGCGACCGATGGGGTGTATAGGATATAGTTCACCTGCTTGTCGGCTATCGAGACCAGCAACTCCCATACCTCGGGATGCTCGATATGGATTTTATTTTTCCCTTCCTTCATTCCGCAAAAGTACACAAAAAACGGTGATTATCTCCACTGGAAGCCAAAAATTCCCATTTTTTACTTACTTTTGCCAAACGGTAACATTTCATAGCAGGATATGAGAACGATACACATCTGGGCATGGGCCCTGTTCCTGGCACTCATGACGGCGTGCGCTCGTGGCGACAAGGTCGATAACGGGCAGTTCGCTTTTCTTGACGAATTGGGAATTGATATTGACGACAATCTGCAACTGGGCGACACGCTCTCCTTGCCCGACATCTATTGCGGAGATCCGAATCAGCAAGTCAGCGACCTCAAGGGACTGGAAATCAACCACAAGCAATATGAGTCACTTGTCATACCGGCTGGCAACACCTTTGCCGACGAGATGGCTAACTGGCTCTTGATGGGCGTGCGCGACATGGGCGGCGGCATCACCCTCGCGGCCTACTATGCTTGCAGCGGTGCCGGCTATTGCGTCGATCTGATGACCTATGACCGCCAGGGCAACCTGCTCGATGCCATCAATGCCCGCGAGCTGCACCTGCTGTGGCGCATCGACCTGTCCGACTCCAAGAACGACACGGTATTCACCCTTGACGGACATTTCACCTTCCATGGCAACCAGCTGACGCTTCACCGCACCATGGGCAGAGCACTCATGGACTTTGACGGTGATCTCAAGAGTACCCCCTTCTGGCAGCAGGGATGGGAGCAAGACTACATCGTCAATGCCAAGGGGCACTTTGTCCTGCAAGGGCAACATGTGGTCATGGAACAGGGCGAGGTGGACCAGTATGCCGCACTCGATTTCAAGTCATGGGACATGCTGGTGTGCTCACTGCATGACCCCGACATCATGGACACTTGGAACGACTACACCGAGCTGGTCAATTCGACCTACGACCCCGACTACGAGTACAATCCATTCCCGTGGGACGTTGCACAGCTCTACCGCATGAACCCGCAGCGATTCCTGCGATGGATGGCGGCTCCACAGCACCAGAACAACCGTCTGCTGCCTTGCTTCAAGTTCCCGTCCCACGACCGCCCTGCCCTGCTCGAAGAAATCTCGCGCCTGGAGGATCCAGCTGCACGCCAGCGGCTCACCGCACTGGTCAACTCCTGGGACGACAAGCCCCTGACCAAACACTTGTAGAGAGATAAGAGATAAGAGATAAAAGATAAAAGATAAAAGATAAAAGATAAGAGATAAAAGATAAAAGATAAAAGATAAGAGATAAGAGATAAGAGATAGGGGGGCGATGCAGTTGTTTTCTTTTTACTGACTTTTTTCACATGACGATATGATGAGAACAATCATTACACTAATGGCCGACTTGTTGCTGATGCTGAGCTGCAGCGGCATCAATACCAATAGGCAGACAAGCAGCCTACCTGTCCTTCACGACAAGCTGCAACTGGGGCACAATCTCCTGGCACGAGATAGTATCACCACACTCGATTTTCCCATCTTGACCGAAGACCAACACATGGTATTGCAACTGAAATCTGGTTTAGTCGTTCCTGATAGCACAAGGGTCATCGGCACTCGTCAGGTTACAGATAAATTCTCACTGGAAGCCTACTTGGTACCGCTGAGCGAAAACCCTAACGACTTCAAGGTACTGCTCACGACACGGGACAGTGACGGCTATAGCATCCATTCCATTGATCTGGGTCGCTTCCACACTTGTGAATACCAGGGGCGACCGCGCCTGGGCGGCAACCGATACTATACCACCGATGCAACTCTGCACTTTGACAACGACAGCCACTTCACCCTGCACCGCGTGATGACCCTCACCAGCCTCTACCTCACGGACCACACCTTGACCGAACTGTGGCGTGTCGAGTGGGACGACCGCTACGAGATTGCCAGCGACGGCCACATCCTCTTCAAGGGCCAACACGAGACCCTGCGCATCCCCGCCGACCTCGACGACCCCGTCATCAACGACTACCAGGCCCGCGACCTGTAGCCCCCCTTACTACGAGCCACAGGCTCGCATCACCTCAACCGCCTGGCCGCCAACAGGCTGGCCCTCAAGTGCCAGGCGGTTGAGGTAATGCAAGGCTCTGCCTTGTAAGTTTTCCCTTCCCCTTTGTTGCAATTATAAAGAGAAACCATTACCTTTGCAAGCAGGAAATAAACCAAAATGCTAGCGATGGTCCTCAACTATATATCCTTGATGATTCTCGCCGTCATCGGTTTCTTCGGCGACGAGCGCACTGCCCAATTCGTTCAGGGGCAATTCCAATATAGCAACTGGGACGTGCCCTGGATGACCATGGACCGCTGTGTCGATAGTTGCGCTGAACACATCGTCATCCCTGGCGGGATCACCCACAATGGACGCTACTATCCTGTCGCCGAGATTGGCCATGATGCCTTTCGGGGCATGCACAATCTTGTGGACGTGACCATTGAGATGTACGAGATGGTTGGTGATAAAACAGAAACGAGAGCTACAGGAATCGGGTTCAATCGGGGAGCATTTAAGGATTGCCCCAGCCTGAGCGTTATCAAGGTCAATGACACGATACCCCCCGGCATCGGCAAGCATCCTTTCTATGGCGGCGAATTGACCGATGTGTTTGAGCCTTACCATCTTGAGGGCACCATCATTGTTGTGCCGCCTGGCTTTGAAGACAGGTACCGCAATGCCGAGGGCTGGCGGGAATTCAAATATATCCAGTCCACATGGCCCTCACCTGATGAATACCACATTGACGCCCTGGACGTCCGCATCAATGAACTGGAGAGTGAGCTCAAACGCGCCCAAGGTACCGTCGAACGACTGCAACACGAACTTGACGGCCTGCGCCAATCCCGTGAATCGAAAAAAAGGATTAGGGATTAGCGGGCTGGTCAACAATACCGTTAATCATTGCTTCATAGCGGCTGCAATGCTCTTTGACGGCAAATTCGATCTCGGCCATTTCCTTGATATCAAACTGCCCGCGAATGCTTTGCAAGTATCTGTTGGCCTCATTACGGCCTCTCAAACTCAGTGAATGCCAGTCCACCCACATCGAATTAAACCCTGAGCGCACAGCCGTGTCAAGATGCTCCTTGAGGTGTGTCTTGGCATTCGCGGCGTCCACACGGCGTATTCCCTCGGCAATGGCGGCATCCACCTTGCGCTGACGGGCAACGCGGCTATCCTTGTCCTGCTGGAACTGCTGGTTGCTTGTAGCGAGTATCGACAAACTGTCGTTGAGGTCTGTCAGACGCTCACGCATCATGGCCTCCATCTGCTGCTGGGCCGCATCGCTGGCCTTGAGGCGTGCGTTGTTCGCTGCCAGTTCATGGCGCAACGAATCCACGAGGTGACTGTTGTCGGCAACTGGAGCAGGCCTTGACATCATCCACAACGCGACCAGACCCGCGATGACAGGGAGGGCGATGGTCCCATTCCGCAGCCAGTGCTGGGCAGTGCGCCACCGTTGCAGGTCATTTTGCAGGCTGGCGATGCTCTGGTAACGCTCAACAATGGGGCGCAGGCAGCGCGCCGCGGCGCGGTTATAGACTCGTCCCAAGTCCATCTGCCGCATGATTACGCCCAGAGAATAGATGTCGTTGCGCACGTCGGCCACAGCACTCGAGGCCTGCTCCGGCGCCATATAGCGCTCGGTGCCGGCGGGTTGCTTGAGCACGGCATGGGCATCGGTGTCGGCAAGCCCGAAGTCAATCAGCTTGACCTGCTTGCCGTTGCGGGTAATCATGATGTTACTCGGTTTGAGGTCACGGTGGACGATGCCTAACGAGTGGAGATAGGCGACTGTCTCCAGCAGTTGGCCCATAACGGCACGGCGTTCCTCGCGTGTGGTGTCGCTGTCGAGCCATTGGCTCATATTCTGACCCTCAACCCATTCCATGACAATGCAGCGACCCAGATTGGGCACCTCCTCCATACCGATGGCCTGCACCACGCCAGGGTGCTGCGCCCGCATGGTGAGTTCAAACTCCTTGGTGAGCATTTCCTGATAGACGGCTTGACCGGCCACATCGGCATTGAGCGATTTCAACAGGTACCAGCGGCCATAGCGTTTGCCCTTGGTGAGCGTGTTGTGGTCGCGAACGGAGACAGTCGTCAACTGCGTGAACCGCTCGCTCACGCCCTCAAAGCCGTCAGTCAGGTAGCCCGATGCCGATGATATGTCCTTGTCAGTCTTCATCCGCTATCATCGTGCTCGACTCTGCCTTGATGACCTCAAAATGGATGCCGCCAACCTTGCCGCAGACGTAACCCTTGGGCATGCCATCTTGCTGCACAAGATTATCAATGTAGAGCGGCTCGTCCTCAATCATCAGGCCGCAGTCAAAGGTGTTGCCGGGCAGCAAACGGGTGTTGGTGGATTGCTCAACCACAAACTGGTTACGGTCCAGATAGCGCACCACACATTCCCGCCCAGGATGCCACGACAGCAGCACGCGGTCACGCACAGCAAGATCACGTGCCACATTCAGACGCTTGCTCAGCACGACATCGCTCGGCGACTCGTCAAGGCCGCTTCCCTGCCCTTTGTGAACAAAGTGGTCATAGTCACGGTAGCCTACAGCACGTGCCAGGCTGTCGAGCGTGAACCGGCGCGGTGAGGTCGTCGATGTCAGGTAACCCCACAGCCGCTTGAGCGTGGTGGTGCTCACCTGCACTCCCTGACGGGCGTTCAGCTCTGTACACAGCCACTCAAAGTCGCGCGGCGACTTCATCTTGCGGCCAAAGGCCACCTCAACCTGCCCCAGCAATGCTTGGATGTTATTCTCGTCCTCTTTCTTCATTTCACCGCAAAATTATAACAAATCGCCCCATAATCCAACCCTACAACCCACTTTTATCCCCCAAAAGACATTTTATTCACTCTTGCCCCCAATTTGAACCAATCTGGACCAAATTGAACGCCCCACCCCTCCGTAACTTTGCCCAAAAACAAAACAATCCACATCATCAATTAAAAAACCAAAACGACAATGAAACATCTTTTCAAACTATCGCTCCTGCTGCTGGCCCTACTGCTGCCAGCAACAGCAGCCGCCTACATTGAAGTGGACGGCATCTACTACGACTGCAATGGCAACGAAGCAACTGTAGTATATGGTCAGTATCAGGGCACTTACTCTGGCGATGTGACGATTCCAGAGACGATTGCCTATAATGGCCACACCTATTCAGTCACCAGCATCGGCGACGGGGCGTTCCGCACATGCAATTACCTGACCAGCATCAACATTCCGAACTCAGTCACTAACATTGGCAACAGCGCATTCAGTAGTTGCAGCGCACTGACAAGTGTCAACATTCCCAATTCCGTAACATCTATCGGTGGCGATGCATTCAGTAGTTGTAGCGGGCTCACGAGCATCGACATTCCCAATTCCGTGACTTCTATCGGTAGTTCCGCATTTTCGAGTTGCAGTAAATTGACCAGTATAAACATTCCTAATTCAGTCACTTACATTGGTGATTATGCATTTGACAATTGCACTGAATTGGCCAGCATCAACATCCCTAGTTTAGTCACCTTTATTGGTAAGTATGCTTTCCGATTGTGCAAAGTGCTGACAAGTGTCCATATCACTGACCTGGAGGCTTGGTGTAATATCACTTTTGACGGCGGGGTTTATGATTATAGCAATCCTTGCTCCTGGAAAAATGCGAGTTTGATCCTTAATGGTGAGGAAATAAGGGATCTCGTCATTCCCAACTCTATCACAAGTATAGGAAACAATGCATTTGCTGGCTGTAACCGTCTAACCAGCGTTTCCATTCCTAATTCCATCCTTTCAATCGGAAATTCTGCTTTCTGCGGATGCAGTGGACTGACAGGCGAATTGAATATCCCCAGCTCAGTTACAAACATCGGTGGTTCAGCTTTCTTTGGCTGCAGCGGACTGACAGGCGAGTTGAATATCCCCAACTCGGTCACTTCCATCGGCATTTCGGCTTTTCACAATTGCAGCGGGTTTACAAGTGTCAACATCCCTAATTCCGTGACTTCCATCGACGGATATACGTTCTATGGCTGCAGTGGGCTCACGAGTATCGACATCCCCAATTCCGTCACTTCTATTGGCTACCGGGCGTTCTATGACTGCAGTGAATTGACCGCCATCAACATACCGAGTTCTGTCACGGCGATCGCCTCCGAAGCGTTCTATGGCTGCAGCGGGCTCACTAGTGTCAACATCACTGATTTGGAAGCGTGGTGCAAGATTTCTTTTGATAACTCCTCGAGTAATACCTACTCAAGTAATCCATGTAATCGCGCACATCATCTATTCCTCAATGGTGAGGAAATAACAGACCTGGTTATTCCAAACTCCATTACCAGCATTAAAGACTATGCTTTCACCGGCTGTAACAACCTTAATAGCATTACTATACCAAGTTCTGTGACAAGTATCGGCGAAGCGGCTTTCCGTTCTTGCAGCGGGTTTACAAGTGTCACCATCCCTGAATCAGTCACTTCAATCGGAGCAAGTGCATTCTATGGTTGTAGCAACCTAAGCAGTGTTTCCCTACCTGACACAGAAATAAGCATCGGTAGCGGCGCATTTGCTGGCACTGCTTGGATGAACAGCCTTCCAGATGGCGTAATCTATGTGGGGCAAATTGCATACGGTTACAAGGGAAGCATGGCTGACGGAACGAGTATTCAACTGAGAGACGGAACTTTAGGCATTGCCAATAGTGCATTTTATGGCTGTAGCAAGCTGTCATCCATCAGTATCCCAAACTCAGTCACTCACATCGGCAAATCGGCTTTTTACAATTGCAGCGGGCTTGTGTCCATAGACATACCAAACTCAGTGACAACAATTGAGGATAACACGTTTTACAATTGCACTGGACTCATCGATGTCAATATCGGCAATTCCGTCACATCTATCGGAAACTACGCTTTCTCTCATTGCAAAGGACTGACCGGCGACTTAAACATCCCCAACTCTGTCACTTCCATCGGCAATTATGCCTTTGAATACTGTGAGAATATAACTAATGTCAATATCGGCAATTCCGTCACATCAATCGGCAACCATGCATTCTATAAATGCAGCGGACTGACAAGCGTCATCATTCCCAACTCGGTCTTGACAATTGGCAACAACGCTTTCTATGGATGTGACGGGCTCACCAGCGTTCATATAGGCAGTTCTGTCACAAGCATCGGCGACTATGCGTTTGCTTCTTCTTTGAGTTATTTAAGCAAGCTAACCCGCGTGGATATCGGGAACTCTGTTACTTCAATCGGTAAAAATGCGTTCAGCAACTGCAACAAGCTGGCTATCGTAAACATCACTGATGTCGCAGCATGGTGCAACATCAGTTTTTACAACGACCAATCTAATCCGCTTTATTTTGCCCACCACCTCTATTTGAATGATACAGAAATCACTGATATTACTATACCTGATTCTATCACAGCTATCGGCAACTATGCGTTCATATCCTGCAGCGGACTGACAAACATAACTATTCCTAACTCTGTCACTTACATTGGCGACTATGCATTCAGGGGTTGCAACTTCACAAGTGTCACCATCCCCAATTCCGTGACAGCTATCGGTACAGCAGCTTTCTACAACTGCAGCAAACTCACGAGTATCGAAATTCCAGACTCAGTAACCAGCATAGGCAATTCAGCGTTCTATAATTGCTCGAATCTGACGAATGTCACTTTAGGCAACTCCGTTACGTACATCGGAAGCAGTGCTTTCTATGGTTGCAACGTACTTGCTGAAGAGTTGACCATCCCCAACTCTGTCACTTATATTGGCAGCCAGGCATTCGACGGATGGAAAAGTCTGAAAAGTCTGACTCTTGGAGACTCCGTTAAGACTATTGGAAACTATGCGTTTAACTGCACAGGACTGGTGACACTCGTTATTCCAAGTTCCGTTATATTCGTTGGTGGTGGAGTTTTTTATAGTTCTGAGCTAAAAGATGTTTATTGTTATGTTACTGATCCTTCGTCGATTCTATTTATGGCAGATGACGCCTTTAGTCTGTCCAATATTGATGACCGCACCCTTCATGTGCCAGTCGGGTCTCTATCTCTTTATCAGGCCTCAAGCTTTTGGCAGCCTTTCTTCGGCAACATAGTGGAGATGGTAGAAAAGGGCGACATGAACGGTGACGGCAAGTTGAGCATCGGTGACGTGACCGCACTGATCAACTATCTGTTGAGCGGCAATGCGGGGGTCATCAATCTCACTGCTGCCGACGTCAACCAGGACGGCAAGATCAGCATCGGTGACGTGACAGCACTGATCAACGTGCTGCTGACGGGCAATAGCTGAGGCATTTCTTCCTCTTATACTATACGAGCCCCGTCTGGCGGGTGCGAGCGAGAACACTTCTCATCGCGCCTGCCATCTTCTTCACTCCCCTGTTGTCTCAATTTTTGGGGGATTTCTTGGTGGTGTGGCAGGAATGGATTACCTTTGTCACATGGAGGATAAACGCGGGGAGCAACGCAAGCAGTGGTGGGAACGGCATCACACCGAACATAAGGTGAGGCGGTCGATGAAGCGGCGCAACGCATTTCACGACTACCGCAGCCGTTGCATCTACATGATTACGCTGACAGTTGAAGGGCGGCGGCCAGTGCTGGGCGAGCTTCTTGGTCCTGACAAGAGCCACGTGGAGGCATGGATAAAGCCTTCACTGTTAGGAGAACGGGTAATGAGTTGCTGGCGTGAAATCGCCATCCATTACCCCGAAGTGAAGCCTATGGAAATCCAACTGATGCCCGACCACATGCACGGCATATTGTTTGTGACAAAGCAGGTGCCTTATCACCTGGGACAAGTGGTGAATGGTTTCAAGATCGGATGTAATGCAGCAGCTCGTGAGCTATTGGGTACCACCTTGTGGGAAGAAGGTTACCATGACCGCATCCTATCCCATGAGGGACAACTGGTAACGATGGTGCGTTACCTGCAAGACAATCCTCGACGATTGTGGCTCAAGCGGCATCATCCAGAGTTTTTCACCGTACAACATGAGGTAACAATCGAGAGCAATCATGTAGCCCTGGCAGGGAACCGCTTCCTGCTGGATTATCCTATCAAGGTGGCTGTGCAGTGCTCTCGCAGCATCAACAGTGAGGAGGCCATTGCACGTGAAGTGAACCGCTATCTTGACCTGGCACGAGATGGAGCCGTGCTGGTATCAGCCTGCATCAGCCCATGCGAGAAAGCCGTGATGCGAGCAGCATTTGATGCCGGAGTGAAGGAAATCGTGCTACTTGAGAATGGTTTCTCTCCAATGTGGAAGCCAGGAGGAAAGCAGTTTGATGCCTGTGCTCGAGGACAGTTACTTTTCGTAGCCCCATGGCCCTATCACAGTGAACGCAAAGCCATTACCCGCACCCAGTGTCTACAACTCAACGAACTGGCCAAAGAAATAGCAACGATACAACCGCAGCAATGACAGTCCCGTACAGGCCAATGGCCTGCAGTACAGGGACCTTGCTGGTTCATGGTTCAAGTAATGCAAGGCAAAGCCTTGTACAAGTGGAAAAGATTCACTACCTTTGCAAGCAGTAACTAAATCGATTTGATAATTATGGCAACAGTTGACGACAAGAAAATCATCTTCTCGATGGTGGGCGTGAGCAAAACCATCCAGCAGAACCAGAAGCAAATCCTCAAGAACATCTACCTCTCGTTCTACTATGGTGCCAAGATCGGCATCATCGGTCTCAACGGTGCGGGTAAATCCACCTTGATGAAAATTATCGCCGGACTGGAAACGCAGTATCAGGGACAGGTAGTGTTTGCCCCTGGCTACTCGGTGGGCTATCTGCCCCAGGATCCCCAGCTTGACCCGACCAAGACGGTCAAGGAGGTCGTGCAAGAAGGTGTGCAGCACGTGGTGGACACGTTGAAGGAGTTTGAGGACATCAACCTCAAGTTCGGACAGCCCGAGTACTATGAGGACCCCGAGAAGATGGACAAGCTCTTTGCCCGCCAGGCCGAGTTACAGGACATCATCGATGCTACCGACGCCTGGAATCTGGACAACCGGCTGGAGCGCGCGATGGACGCCCTGCGCTGCCCCGAGGGCGACCAGCTGACCGAGCACCTGAGTGGTGGTGAACGACGCCGTGTGGCACTCTGCCGCCTGCTGTTGCAGAAGCCCGATGTTCTCCTACTCGACGAGCCCACCAACCACCTCGATGCCGAGTCCATCGACTGGCTGGAACAGCACCTGCAGCAATATGAGGGCACGGTCATCGCTGTGACCCACGACCGATACTTCCTCGACAACGTCGCTGGCTGGATCCTCGAACTTGACCGCGGCGAGGGCATTCCCTGGAAGGGCAACTACAGCAGCTGGCTGGAGCAGAAGACCCAACGCCTCGCCATGGAGGAGAAGACCGAGAGCAAACGCCAGAAGACCCTGCAACGAGAGCTCGAATGGGTGCGCATGGCACCCAAGGCCCGCCAAGCCAAGGGCAAGGCCCGTCTGAACAGTTACGATAAACTGTTGAACGAGACGGTAAAGGAGAAGGAAGAGAAACTCGAGATCTTCATTCCCAATGGCCCACGCCTGGGCAACAAGGTGATCGAGGCCCAGCATGTGGCCAAGGCCTACGGCGACAAGTTGCTGTTCGATGACCTGAACTTCACGCTGCCACCCAACGGCATCGTGGGCGTCATCGGTCCCAACGGTGCCGGCAAGACGACGCTGTTCCGCCTCATCATGGGCCTGGAGAAGCCCGACAGCGGCACGTTTGAGGTCGGCGAGACAGTCAAGGCGGTCTATGTTGATCAACAGCACACGAGCATCGACCCCGACAAGACAGTCTATGAGGTCATCTCGGGCGGTGTGGAACTGCTGCGAATGGGCGGACGCGATGTCAATGCCCGTGCCTACCTGTCACGCTTCAACTTCAGCGGCGTCGATCAGCAGAAGAAGTGCGGTGTCCTCTCGGGCGGTGAACGCAACCGCCTGCAACTGGCATTGGCATTGAAGGAAGAGGGCAACGTCCTGCTGCTCGATGAGCCCACCAACGATATCGACGTCAACACCCTTCGCGCCCTGGAGGAAGGTCTGGAGGACTTCGCCGGATGCGCCGTCGTTATCAGCCACGACCGCTGGTTCCTGGACCGCATCTGCACCCACATCCTCGCCTTTGAGGGCAACAGCAACGTTTACTTCTATGAGGGCAGCTACAGCGAGTATGAGGAGCACAAGCTCAA
>Ga0247611_10003530_pt1 | contig 23032 bp, 24 predicted proteins | sample 177DNAGHGhighgp2_FD_192422 | JGI IMG/M metagenome (GOLD analysis project Ga0247611, IMG submission 192422) | Sheep rumen microbial communities from Palmerston North, Manawatu-Wanganui, New Zealand - 1770 DNA GHGhigh gp2 | ecosystem: Host-associated > Mammals > Digestive system > Stomach > Rumen... | reverse complement strand
TGGGTGGATTCTTCTGCTACTTCGGTGGACGCACTAAAGCCCATCGTATTACCATACGATGAGACACAAGTTCCCATAATTGTCCACCCTTTAACTAACATTCTTGCTAGTCCTTTTTTTACTTAAAAGTTAACGCGTTATCCTAACATAATAATTATACCACATTTTTAGACCTGTTACAAGTCTAAAAACCGATTCTACTGTCCTTGAGTCTGACTCGATTTCCTTAAGATTCTCTAAAGGTAATTCGATTCGAAAAAATTTATTTTAAGCACCAAAAAAAGCCGTTCTGGCGAACGGCTTTATGATTATTCAGAAAGACTATTTTTTCATAATCTTGGTAATATCCTGAACAATCGGAATTTTATAATATTCTTCCGGTTGCAAAGGTATAACTTCTTTATCCAGTTCCAGTGCCCAAATTGCAACTTGGTAGTTTAAGAAATTTTTACCGAAAGTTATATTATCAATATTTTTAAGAATATTGTCCCGATAATTATTAACATCTTCAACATAATATCCCATTAAACCATATCGTTGTCCGTAAAAATACAACGATATCATGATGATAACTTCTGCCAGCATCAAAATTATTGCCGCAACAGGATGAATAACGGTTGAGATCAAAATCGTGCCGACAATGCAAACATCGACTATCAAAAAACGCCATATTGCCTTGAGCCAATTCGGCAAAGATACATTCCAAAACAACAGGAACAACCAGCATATTGTTAAAACACTTGCCAATATTGCCAAAGTTAACCCTGATGAGATCTTAAAATATGAAATAAATGCCGCGGTTAATAATAACATCGCCAAGCAAATCAGCGCATAGCCGAAACTCAGTTTAAAGTTGAATTTAGACATTTGCGCATTTAATCCGCGATTTAACACTTTCATAAAACGATTAAACATCAAGCGATTATTTTTATTGACATTAAAAATTGTTTCATGGGAAGGAAATAATTTTTCCAATGCACTTCGTTCATACTTATTCAAACTGCCGAAATTATCAGTGCGCTTTATCAATAATATGGTATCATCGGACTTTTGGATATCGATAATATTTTTTTTGTATGCTTCCAATAAAAATCCGCAAGCCGAAACAATATCAAATTTTGCTTTGTGTAAGTAGCGTAATACGGCAGCCGTCTTGACTAAAAACAATTTTTGAATTTTTTTGTGAGCTCTTATATAACGCCACGACATTGCTAAAGATAAACTGATAAACAAGCAGCCTATAATTGCTAACATAATATCACCGAAATCATAGAACTTATGCATAAATTTTTGCCATAAAGTTGGAGGCAATAAAATATCTTTACTTATTACGGCTAATAAATACATACCTTCACCTACAAACAACGGTTGGCGCGCGTTATAAAACATCCCCGCCGGTCCGCTGGGCTTAGCAATCACAGCTCCTTGATGTAAATTGTCTTCGGTTCCGAATAAGGCATTATGTTGCAATAATCCTCCGCTTTGCGGCAAGTTAAGTAACACCCCTAATCGGTCTACTATCAAATTCCATCCGTTGCCGCCGGCATTCCAATACAACATATAGTTTTTGCCTTTATCAATTAACAAATTATCAACCAAAAATTCAAATTTGTAAGTATATACTCCCGGCGCTAAAGGTTCATCATCATCCGGAATCAATAAAATATTATCATCAACGGACTTCATATGATAATCAACGGGCTCGTTGTTGCGCAATATTTCAATTAACGAATAATCAAGATGTTGTCTTTTTCCGTTACCGTTATGTATGCTCAAAGGTAAAATCCTTGTTAGTCCTTTTTTCAGTTTATTACCATCGGCAATAACCATAATTGTTTCGGTTACTTTTACTAATCCGTCATTTAACACATCCAATTTGGTCAAATAATAAGGAATATGCTCCATAGCTAAAACCGCTGTTGGCGTATCATTTGGGGGCATTTTTACGATAATGGTAGGTAATCCTGATTGTTGCCATTGTTGCTGTTGTGTTTCCAGCGATTGTATTGGAGTATTATCTGTTGCTGCCACATCAGAACGACTGTTAAAACCTTCATAATTGATTTTTTTCATTGCCTCATCATAAATTTTTTCAAAAATACTTTTACTGTTTTCTTTATCCTGTTGTTGTTGATATAAACTCGGAGCAACTGACGTGGTAACGTTATTCAAATCGGATTCTTTTACTTTTGGGGCCTTAATCAGCATCTGTGCAAAATCTTCATAACTTATCACCTTTACTTCATTTGGCGAATTTTGAGATGTCTGACTTAACGAACCTTTATATGCGCCTAAAGGAGTTATTGTTGCCGATGATGTGGTTGCCCATAATAGTGTGAAACATATTGCAATAAAAAATTTCTTCATAACTTTAAACTCACTGTTAACTGTTTTATTATATATGTTATATCATTAAGTTATTAAAAAGTTATAAATGGGAGAACAAAAATGGATTCACAAAAGGTAGGAGCTATAATATTAGGTGCAGGCAAGGGGACACGCATGAAATCTGATTTGCCGAAAGTCTTAATGCCTGTCGGAGGCAAACCCATGATTCGCCATATTATTGATACCTTAGAAGATATGAAAATTGACAAGATAGTTACCGTAATTTCTCCGGATGGTGGTGCGGTTAAACAAGTTGTCGCTCCACATGCCACCTGTGTTCAAGAGAAACAACTCGGCACCGGCCATGCGGTATTATCTGCCTGTCCGGAATTTTTTGGTTTCAAAGGTGATGTGTTGGTAATTTTTGGTGATCAGCCGCTATATACTAAATCCAGTATTCGTAAATTGTTAAAACGTCGCGCTCAAGGATATTCTGTTGTTTGTATGGGATTTCGTCCTGATGATCCGGGACGTTATGGCCGCTTGATAATGGAAGGAAACGAGCTTAAACGCATTGTTGAATTTAAGGATGCTACCGACGAAGAAAAGGCAATCACTCTTTGCAACTCCGGAATTATGTGTTTTGACGGTTCTAAAATGTTTGAAATTTTAAGCTCTATTACTAATGCTAACGCTGCTCAGGAATATTATCTTACTGATGCGGTCGAGATAGCTTTGCGCATGGGGCTCAAATGTTCGGCAGTAGAATGTTCCGTCGAAGAGGCTTCAGCAGCCAATACCTTGGAAGAATTAGCTTTATTGGAAGAGCTTTATCAAAAACGCAGTGCATAATTTATGGTGTAAAATGGGTTTTTTAAAGGAACATTGGTTTGGGATAATTATAGGATGTTGGTTTTTTGTCCTGAGTTTGTTTGTGGCAGTAATTTTGATTGCTCCTCATCAAGATGCAAAAAATCGCGGATTCGTTTACTGTAATCAAAACTTTGTTGAGCAAATAAGCGAATGCAACAATGCCAATTTATGTGTTGTCAAAGCAATTTTATATAACACCGGATGTGATATTACGATAATCAAACAAAGCTTTATTGATTGGTTGCATCATAAACATCCTTATCCATGGAGCGGTTATATTTTTGATCCCGAACCTTTGACTGATCGATCAACTTATTTTGATAAAGACGAAATTGAAGAGTATTTACAGGAATATCCTGATACTGTTCAAGAGATGGAAAAATTAAAACAATTAAGAAAGGATTTGGAAAATGCCCAAAATGAAGAAAGCACAAACTAAAATTTCATCGCTTCCGGCTTGGAATCTCGGTGATTTATATAAAGGTATTAATGATCCGCAAATAACCAAAGATTTGAATGCTTATAAGAAATCAGCATCTGATTTTGCCAAAAAATATAAAGGTAAAATAGCTAAATTGTCAGCTAATGGTTTTGCGGAGATGGCTGAAAATTGTGAGGCTCGTTCGGTTTTGGGTAATAAAATAGGCGTATTTGCTTATCTCTCAATGGTTACACAAATGAAAAATGCTGAGGTTATGACTTTTTATCAGAATATTTCCGAGAAACTCAACGATTACAGCAAACCGACGATTTTCTTATCTTTGGAAATTAATCAGTTGCCGGATAATAAAATTACCGAGTGGATGAAAAATCCTCGGGCCGCTTATTTTAAGCCTTGGTTAGAGCGCGTTCGGCTTTTTAAGAAATATGAGCTTTCCGAACCGGAAGAAGAAATCTTACACGAAAAATCGGTAACTTCTGGAGAGGGCTGGGAAAGATTATATGAAGAAACATCAGCTCGCCTCAAATATAAAGTAAACGGCAAAGAATATAACGATGCCGAAATAAGCAAACTTACTCTGGATAAAAATGCTGCAATCAGGGCTAAAGCAGGCAAGGAGATTGCCAGAGTTTGCACTGAAAATGCTCCGTTGTTTACTCTTAATTATAATATGATAGTTAAAGATAAAGCCATTGAGGATATCAAACGCGGATTTAAATCGCCGGTAGCATCGCAAAACTTGGCCAATCGGGTTGATGATAAGGCAGTAGTGGCCCTATCCGAATCAGTACGTGCGCAATATGCTGATATTGCACATCGCTTTTATAAACTTAAAGCTAAATGGTTAGGAGTAAAAAAACTTGAATATTGGGATCGTAATGCCCCGTTACCATTTGAAAATGATCGTAAATATTCTTGGGATGAAGCGGTAGAAATAGTGTTAAAAGCTTATCAAGAGTTTTCACCTAAATTATACGATCTTGCCAAAGATTTTTTCAATAAAAAAAGTTCTTGGATTGATGTTCCTCCTCGTGACGGCAAACGTAGTGGCGCTTTTGCCATGCCGTTGCCTGAAGCGTATCATCCTTATCTTTTCCTCAATTTTACCGGACGTCAAAATGATGTTTTGACTTTGGCTCACGAATTGGGGCATGGGTGCCACATGCGTCTTAGCTCTAAGCAGGGCGACTTAAATGATGCAACTCCTCTCACTTTGGCCGAAGTGGCTTCGGTATTTGCCGAAATGCTGACATTTCAATCTTTGTTGCGCCAAGCCAAAAGCAATAAGGAAAAACTTTGTCTGATAGCCGGCAAAGTTAATGATATGATTAATACTGCTATACGTCAGATAGCTTTTCACTTTTTTGAAACCAGAGTTCATGACGAACGGCGTCAGGGCGAAGTTTCGCAAACGCGTTTGGCGCAGATTTGGAAGGAAGAAATGTCGGCCTCATTGGGCAAATATGTTAATATTGATGAGACGACCGAAAATAATTGGATTCAAGTGGGCCATTTTTTCTGGAAACCGTTTTATGTATACGCTTATTCTTTTGCCGATTGTTTGGTTAATTCATTATATCAGGTTTATCAGCAGGGAAAAACCAAAGATTTTGCCGATAAATACCTTCATATGCTGTCATTGACAGGTGTTAAACGTTATGATGAAATCTTAAAACCATTCGGATTAAATGCCAAAGATGCTAAATTTTGGGATTTTGGTTTAAGTCTGATTTCCGGATATATCGACGAGTTGGAAAAGTTGGATAAACTGTTGCAGAAAGAAAAATGAGATAATCCTATTTTTTTGTAGTCTGGTTTCGAAAAATATTATATATACAAAATTCAACCTTTAGTATACATATTTATTTGTTTTTCAATCAAGTACTAAAGGAAGGATTTTTATTATGCTGACAGGGACGATTAAATGGTTTAATTACAAAAAAGGCTATGGTTTTATTGAACCGGAAGCTGATAAAAAAGATGTATTTCTTCATATCACTCAGTTGGAAAAAATCGGTTTGCACCATTTGGATGACGGACAACGGGTAGGATATGAACTTTATGATGACCGTGGCAGAATTGCCGCCGGAAACATAAAAATTCTATAATAAAATTATCACTGCTCCTGATATAAAAAATACCCCCGATTCTTTTCAGGGGTATTTTTTAATTCTACTTATATTAATTTGCCGGTATTACCCGCGATTGATTACCATAAAGCAAATAACATCTTTGCCCCGGTTGCATATAAACATCCGTGCCTTGTGTAATTGTGCGCAAATTGCCGTTATCAAGTTTTACTATATATTCAACACCACTTTGAGATGATAATCCTTCTTGAGCATAATTGCCGGCGATTCCTCCCAAAGCTGCACCGCCTAAAGCACCCAATAAAGAGCCGCGGCCGTGACCAATTGTTGATCCTGCAACCCCTCCGCCGATTGCACCTAAAACTGATCCTGTTGACGAGTCGGATGACGAAACATTAACCTGACGCACACTCACAACAGTGCAATTCATGGCTTGACCGACTGCTCCGGTTCCCGAAGTGGCATAGTGATTTGAGTTAATATTAGGAGCGCAAGCCGACAATAACAAGGTTAATGCGCCCAAAGAAACAAACTGTTTTTTCATGATACCAAACCTCAAACAAATTAAAGTTAACACTCTCATGTTTTTAAACCGTAGAATAATATTTGTCAATGCTGGACATTTGATAAAAAAGGTTATATGGTAACAAACAATTAATTAATTTTTTTAAGAAGGTGTTAATTATGTTGAAAAGAACTAAAATTGTTGAATTACTTAAATCTGAACAACCTATTGATAAAGTTTTGGTCAAAGGTTGGGTGAGAACGCGTCGTGATGCCAAAGATTTTTCTTTTGTTGAGGTTAATGATGGCTCTTGCTTGAAAAATATCCAAGTGATTGCTCAAAGTTCTTTACCTAATTATGAAGAAATCAAAAAACTTTCAACCGGCTCGTCTTTGGCTGTCGAAGGCGCACTTATTCCTTCGCAAGGCGGTAATCAAAAATTTGAATTAGCGGCACAAAAGGTAGAAATTTATTCAATTGCGCCTGATGATTATCCGTTGCAAAAAAAGAAACATACCGATGAATATTTGCGCACTATCGCCCATTTGCGTCCGCGTTCCAACAAATACGGTGCGGCTTTTCGTGTTCGTTCGGAATTATCCTTTGCGATTCATAAGTTTTTTAACGAACGCGGTTTTCGCTATGTTCATACTCCGATTATTACCGGATCTGACTGTGAAGGTGCCGGCGAAATGTTCCAAGTTACCACTTTGGATTTAAATAATGTTCCCAAGACTAAGGACGGAAAAGTTGATTACAGCCAGGACTTTTTCGGCAAGCAAGCCCATCTGACTGTTTCGGGGCAACTTAACGGTGAAATGTATGCCACGGCTTTGGGTGATATTTATACTTTCGGACCGACTTTCCGTGCCGAAAACTCCAACACTACCCGTCATGCTGCCGAATTTTGGATGATTGAGCCGGAAATGGCTTTTGCCGATATCAATGATGATATGGATGTTGCTGAAGCTATGGTAAAATATTGTATTAAATATGTTATGAATACTTGCCGGGAAGATTTGGAACTGTTTGACAAGTTTGTTGAGCCGGGACTTTTGAATAAATTAAATCATATCTTAAATAATGATTTTGCTCGTATTACTTATAGTGAGGCAATCGAAATTATGCAAAAATCCGGCAAGAAGTTTGAATATAAACCGGAGTTTGGTATTGATATGCAAACCGAACATGAGAGATTTTTGGCGGAAGAACACTTTAAGCGTCCGGTAATTGTGCGTGATTATCCCAAAGAGATTAAAGCCTTTTATATGCGCTTAAATGATGACGGACGGACAGTTGCTGCCATGGATGTATTAGTTCCGGGTATCGGTGAATTAATCGGCGGTTCGCAACGCGAAGATCGCCTAGATGTTTTGGAAGCACGCATTAAGGAATTAGGCATGGATCTAGCTGACTATGAGTGGTATTTGGATTCACGCCGTTATGGCTCGGTTCCTCATGCCGGATTTGGTTTGGGATTTGAGCGTATGATGATGTTGATTACGGGAATTGGCAATATCAGAGATACTATTCCTTTCCCCAGAACACCTAAATCAATCAGTTTTTAAGGTGAATATGCTGAAAAAAATAGTTTTTTTTATATTATTCTTCGGAATGGTGCCTTTATTGGCATCAGCCGAAGAAAGCTATGATGAAACTCCTAATGCTTTTGGATTTCCTGACAAAAGTTTGATTACGATAATTGAAAGTAATGAAGCTGTTATTACTGAAGGTGGAACTGAAAATATGCCTGATTGTAATGATGCCGGTTTGCTCGCTCAATTAAAAGCGCAGTTATTGCCGTATCTTGAAACAGGATGGAGTAATATACGTGAACGCCGCAAAATTGAGTTAACTTTGAAAAATATCAAAAATTTTGAACAATTAAATACAGCGGAAATTACTCCGGAAAAAGATGTTGTGGCGGCAGATCGTCTCATTGAACTCAAAATAAATCAAAAAAAGAGTGCTTCCGATATAAAAATTTGTAAGGTTGATAGCAAAATTATCGGGTTGCCTGTTTACACATTGATGTATTATGCCGGAAAAGATTTGATTGTGGAAGTATTAAATTTTTCAGCTAAAGAAAATCCTCAATTTATATTTATCCCGAAGCACGAATAATTAGGTTGCGTCAGATTGGGAATGTGTTACGATATAAGCAAACTAACCGGTTTACATGACGGTATAAGAAATATATGTTATCCATTGAATTTCAAAACAATTCAGTTAATGAATATAATTTAAGTTCAATATTCGGTGCTGCAGTTGCTTATGATTTTATCAACATAAAAATATAAATATTAAGGGTTGCAAAAAATATAAAAATGAGTTAGAATCCCTCACCAATTAAAAATGTTAGGGGTATTAAATATAAATGAGCAATAATAAAGGTTTAGTTGTAAGAAAAACTAATTTACCGGTTGTCATTAATGACAACTCGCTTACGGCTTATCTGGAGAAGATTAAAACTTTTCCGGTGCTCAGCGAGGAAGAAGAAGCCCGGTTAGTTAATAATTTACAGCAAAACGGTGATATGCATGCAGCACAAACTCTTGTCACATCTCACTTGCGTTTGGCAGCCAAGATTGCCATGACTTATCGTCATTATGGTTTGCCGATGGCTGACGTTATCTCCGAGGCCAATATCGGTTTGATGCAGGCAGTTAAAAAATTTGATTTATCCAAAAAAGTTCGCTTGGCTACTTATGCTATTTGGTGGATCAAAGCAGCCATCAATGACTATATTTTACGTTCTTGGTCATTGGTTAAAATTGGTACCAGTGCTGCCCAGAAAAAGTTGTTTTATAATCTGAAACGCATTAAAGCTAAATTAGGTATCTATGATAGTAAAGGCTTATCTCCTCAGGAAACCAAACAAATAGCTCAAGAATTAGTGGTGGACGAACAGGAAGTTAAAGATATGAATGTTCGTTTGGGAGGAGATGCCTCGCTTAATACAGCAATAGCTGATAATGATGATGAGCGCACCGAGCGAATAGACTTGTTGGTAGATAAAAGTCAAAATGTGGAAGAACAAATTGCTATAGCTCAGGAAGCATCTTATAAAAAGGAAATTATTCGTAAATGTTTGTCTCAGCTCAGTGAGCGCGAACAATATATTATCAAAAATCGGTTACTGACTTCAAATCCTCAAACCTTGAATGAAGTCGGCGAAAAATTCGGTATAAGTCGCGAGCGGGTAAGACAAATAGAAGAAACAGCAATGAAAAAACTTAAAGAGTTAGTTTTACTTGCTATTTCGGTAAAAAAGTGATATACTTAACTTAAGTATGTGGAGGAAATTATGACTGATGCTGTAGAATATGTATTATCGCCGGAAAAGATTAAAGAGCTTCGGAAAGGAATTGAACAAGGATTTAACAAATTATGGGATAAAGTTCACCGCTTGTTAGACCCTAATGCCAGAATCAATAAACTTTTTGCTTTGGCTAAAGGTAACAAAGGTAATCAAAAGTTTAATTAGTGTCTGATACATCAATTAATTACATAATTAATCAAAACTTAAATCTGCTTCAAAGTCGTGGCATTGAATCTTCGCGCTTTGAGATGAAGGTGCTTATTGCCCATATTTTAGGAATTGAACCTAAATATTTATCAGGAACACGGCAACTTGATGACCAACAAATCACCCAATTAGATAAAATGATTGCGAAAAGATTAACTCATTGTCCGGTAGATAAAATTATCGGACATAAAGGCTTTTATAAATATGATTTCGTTGTTAATCGAGATGTATTATCGCCTCGTGCTGATACTGAAATTATGGTAGAACAGGCTGTTGAAATATTAAGCGGAATCCGCCAACCGAAAATCTTGGAATTTGGTGTAGGCTCAGGATGTATAATCTTATCAATTTTGGCAGATCTGCCCAATATTCGAGGTGTGGGAATTGATATATCCGAAAAGGCTCTGGCTATTGCGGATATAAATGCCGAAAAGCTGAATATTGCGGCAGAAAGATTAACTTTACTGAAAGCCGGCTGGTTTGATGAAGATATTATGGAAAAATTAACAGAATATGCTCCGTTTGATATGATATTAAGCAACCCGCCTTACATTCCAGATAGTGAAATTGCCTTCCTTGATGATGAGGTAAAAAAATATGATCCGCTGGTTGCCTTAAAAGGAGGAAAAGACGGATTGCGAGATTATAACAGAATAATTACCTTATCTAAAGATTTGTTAAAATCTGAAGGATTTTTATTGTTGGAGGCCGGTGATTCTCTGCAATTAAAAGAAATCTCGGAAATAGCTCAGGCGTCAGGATTAAAGTTTCTAAAAATTTTGAAAGATCTTGGCGGAAAAGAACGCTGCATAATTTTAAAAAAATAATTTGCATTTATAAAAAGTTTGGTTATTATGCGCTTGTTATGTGAAGCCGTATAAGGCAAAAGTTTTTCTCTTTTTTCACAGTTTATATTTAACAGTGCGGTAAAAAGCACTATTTTAATGGTAATAGTTAATGAAAAAAAATAAATTTCGTAGTAGTTATAATAACCAGGGATATTCCCTGAATTTCAAGTTTGATAGTGTTTCCCCGGCAGGAAAGTGTTGTGGAACAGCTTTAGATTTAATCAAGCGTTATAATGACTTAGCCAAAGAAGCTCACGGTAATGGTGATTATGTAGAGGCAGAGGTATTTCGTCAATATGCCGAGCACTATCGCAAAATCGTAACCGAAATAAACGAGCGTAAACAACGTTTTGAGCCTAAAGAAAATCAATCCGTCAACGAAGAAGTTGTTTCGGTATCTTCTGAACCGCAAACAACAGAACCGAATCCTACATCGGAGGTCGCCGATACTTCAGCTCAACAAGCAGGAACTTTAGTCGAAACCAAACCTAAGAAGTCGTTTACGGTAATTGAAATAACCGAAGATGAGGTTGCTTCAGCCAAACCACGTCGCCAATATAAGCCCCGCCAGAAAAAATCAGCCGAAGATAATGCAGCCAACGCTTAAAGGTAATTTTTTTATAAAAGGGATAAATTAAATGTCTTTATTTTTAGCTTTTGTGATTGTAGCTGCTGCCTGTTCGCTTATAACCATCAGAAATTTGATTAGTTATAGTGATTTTTCGCGTCCGATTAAAATTGGTGCTATGGTTATAGTTTTCACCGGTTGGTTTGGTGTTATCCCTCTTTATATAATACAAAAATACAATTTATTGCCTGATATGCTTTATGGTTTTCTGTATCATGTTTTATATTTTATGTTGGTTTTTGTATTTATACTTTTCGTGTGCTTAATGTTGCGTGATTTAGTATGGTTTATGACATTTGGGGTATTTAAATTTTTTGGCCATTCCTCTTGGCGGTGGGATCCGCATAATGAAGATACACTTAATATTGCTAATTTATTGGCTATAACGTTAAGTTTATTTATTTGTATTTATTCTACTTGGCAAGCCCATAAATTACCTGATATTATTGAGATGGATTTTTATAGCGATAAAATAACCAATAATATAAAAATTGTGCAAATAAGCGATTTGAATTTATCTCGAGTTACTTCTGCCGAAAGAATCAAAAGTATCGTTAATAAGGCTAATTCTTTAATGCCTGATGCTATTGTGTTGACCGGTGATATTATTAACGATAATATTAATAAAATTTCCAAATTGTTAGAAGAATTACGCGAATTGAGTGCCCCATATGGTGTATTTGCCGTTATGGGTGAGCGTGAGTTTAGTAATAATGTTTATGAGGCCAAAAAAGCATTTGAGAACAACGGAATAACTTTTTTATTTAATGGAGGATCAACTATCAAGGTTGCTAATATATTTATAGCTGGAATACCTGATTATTCCTCAATGTCCGAACGTATAAATCTATGGCGCACCATCTATAAATCTAAAAAAGAAAATTACCGAGTTTTGTTATCGCATTCCCCGTTGATTGTTGATGCGCTGTCTAAAGAGCTTTTTGACGTAGTGCTATCCGGTCACACTTTAGGCGGACAATTTTTCCCGTTTCATTGGTTTGTCAAACGTCTTAATCACTATCTTGCCGGAAATTATAAGGTAAACGATATTGATTTATTTGTTTCTCGAGGTGCCGGAAATTTTGGGCCGAATGTGCGCTTGTTTGCCCCCGCCGATATTGCAATAATAAATTTACGGTCAAAATAATTTAACTAATACTTGATTTATTACTCTCTGATTCCCTATATTATATTATAAGCGATTGAATTGGAGGTAAAAGCTATGGATTTTGAAAAACTTACTGATAAATCAAAAGATATTGTTGAAAAAGCAGTAAATATAGCAGTTTCTGCTAAAAATCAATATGTTACTTCATTGCATTTACTAAAAGCACTTATTTATTCAAAAAATCCGCAAATAGATGATTTGATAAGTAAATCCGGTGGTTCAATATCAAAAATAAAAGAAGCTGCTGACAGTGAATTGGCAAAATTACCACAGGTTGGCGGTGGTTCTGTGCAAACTTTAATGAGCCAGGATTTTACTTATACCATGCAAGAAGCAGAAAAATTAGCAGATAAGGCTAATGATAAATTTGTTACTGTTGAGAGATTGTTGCAAGCTTTAGCTGTTGCCGAAAATGCTGGAACTGGCGATTTACTTAAAAAATCAGGCTTAAATGTTGTCAAATTAAATGATGCAATTAACGAATATCGTCAAGGTCGTCTGGCCGATAGTCAAACAGCCGAAGATGCTTTTGATGCTCTAAAGAAATTTACTGTTGATGTTACCCAACGTGCTAAAGAAGGTAAACTTGATCCGGTAATCGGACGTGAACAGGAAATTCGCCGAGCTATCCAAGTTTTATCCCGTCGCACTAAAAATAATCCTGTTTTGATAGGTGAGCCTGGTGTCGGCAAAACCGCTATAGTTGAAGGTCTGGCTAATCGTATTGTTAATAATGATGTTCCGGAAAGTTTGCAAGGTAAAAAGCTGCTATCTTTGGATTTAGGAGCATTGATAGCCGGCGCTAAATTCAGAGGTGAATTTGAAGAACGTCTTAAAGCAGTGCTGAAAGATATTGAAAATGCTCAAGGTGAGATAATTTTATTTATTGATGAAATGCACACTTTGGTAGGTGCCGGCGCCGCTGAAGGTTCAATGGATGCTTCCAATTTATTAAAACCAGCTTTAGCGCGTGGCGAATTGCATTGTATGGGGGCAACCACCTTAAATGAATACAAAAAATATATTGAAAAAGATGCCGCTTTAGCTCGTCGTTTTCAAGAAATTTATATTGCCGAACCTACTGTTGAAGATACGGTTTCTATATTGCGCGGTATTAAAGAAAAATTTGAGTTGCATCATGGTGTAAAAATTGCCGATAATGCTCTCTTAGCGGCAGCTACTTTGTCCGACCGATACATTAATGACCGTTTTTTACCTGATAAAGCTATTGATTTAATGGATGAAGCCGCCAGTGCTTTGCGTATGGCTATCGATTCCAAGCCGGAAGAATTGGATGAATTGGATAGAAAAATAACGCAGTTAAAAATTGAAGCCGCCGCTTTAGCCAAAGAAAACGATCCTCGCTCAAAGGAACGTTTATCCGGCATTAACTATGAAATAAGCGCCTTACAAAGCAAAGCTAAAGTTATGGATGATAAATGGCAAAAGAATAAGCGTGATTTGGCCGATTTTACGGTTTTGAAAGATAAATTGGATAAAGCTCGCATAGAAGTTGATATTGCCAAACGTGAAGGCAAATTTGAACGTGCCGGTGAGTTGCAATATGGTATTATTCCTGATTTAGAGAAGAAAATTGCTGAATCGGAAGGTGTAAATAAAAATAATAAAGGTTCTTTCACCGAGACCGTTACCGAAGAAGATATTGCCCACGTTGTCTCAAAACGCACCGGTATTCCGGTCGATAAAATGTTAACCGGTGAAAAAGAAAAATTATTGAAAATGGAAGAATTTTTAGGCCGCAGAGTTGTCGGACAGAAAGAAGCTATCTCGGCTATTGCTAATGCCATAAGACGTTCGCGAGCCGGCATTTCTGATGCCAATCAGCCGATAGGTTCATTTCTGTTTTTAGGCCCGACCGGTGTCGGTAAAACCGAGTTAAGCAAAGCAGTGGCAGAGTTTTTGTTTAATGATGAACGAGCAATTCTGCGAGTTGATATGTCCGAATATATGGAAAAGCATGCGGTAGCTCGCCTGATTGGTTCTCCTCCGGGCTATGTCGGATATGAGGAGGGTGGTTTCTTGACCGAAGCGGTTCGCCGTCGTCCTTATCAGGTTATTTTGTTTGATGAAATTGAAAAAGCTCATCCTGATGTATTTAACATATTGTTGCAAGTATTAGATGACGGGCGATTAACTGACGGCAAAGGACGCACGGTTGACTTTAAAAATACTCTGATAATCATGACTTCCAACCTTGGTTCGGAAATCTTGAGCAATGCCACCGGAGCTGACGACGGCAAAAAAATTCGTGCTCAAGTAATGGATGTGGTCAAAAATTCATTTCGGCCTGAATTTATTAACCGAATTGATGAAATAACTATATTCCATCGTCTAGATAAAAACGCTATTAAGGAAATTGCCCAGTTGCAAATTGCCAATATTGAAAAGCGTCTGAGTCCGCGCAACATTAAGCTTAAAATCCATGATACTGCTTTTGTCTGGATTGTTAATAATGGTTATGATCCGGTTTATGGTGCGCGTCCGCTTAAAAGATTGCTTAAAAACAATATTGAAAACAAGCTGGCAATTAAGATAATCGACGGCTATATCAGCGATAATGATACAGCAGAGGTTATAGTGCTGAATGGCGGATTGGAAATAACCAAATCTAAAAAATAAGAATTTAAGCAGAAGTGATATTTTTGCTTTTAAGTTGTCCGCAGGCTGCCAAAATATCTTGCCCGCGGGCAACTCTTATTGGCGCTTCATATCCTGCCTGCTCAAGTATTTTGGAAAAAGCATGAACTTTATTATTGGAACTCGGTTCAAAATTGCACCCGGGCCAAGGATTGAACGGAATTAAATTAAATTTTGCTCCTAAATTATATTTTTTCATCAAAGCAATCAGTAGTTTTGCATCTTCCGGTGTATCGTTAAAATCCTTCAACATCAGATATTCAAAAGTTATCATTCTGCTCATACCCATAATATCCTGATATTTCTGACAGGCGGAAAGCACTTCTTCAATCGGATAGCGACTATTAATCGGCATTATGCTGGAGCGTTTTTCATTAGTCGGAGCATGCAAACTGATTGCCAGTTTTACTCCTAATTCTTTAGCCACGGCCTCAATATGCGGCACAATACCGGAAGTCGAAAGAGTTATGCGGCGTTTGGAAATGGCGATTCCGTCTCCGTCAGACAATATTTTCAATGCCTTAAAAACATTGTCTTTGTTATGCAATGGCTCACCCATACCCATAACCACGATGTTTGATAAATAACGTGTCTCATTAGTAGGGGAGGGCCATTCGCCATAAGCATCACGTGCCACCATAAATTGAGCGACAATTTCTCCGGCAGTCAGATTACGGGTAATTTTTTGGCTTCCGGTATGACAGAATTTACATCCGACCGCACAACCTACTTGAGTTGATATACAAACAGCGCCTCGATCTTCTTCCGGAATATAAACTGTTTCAATACGTTCTCCGTCAGCAAATTCTAAAAGCCATTTATGCGTGCCGTCAGACGAAAGTTGTTCTGTAACAATTTTCGGTCGTGAAATAAAATAATTTTGCTGTAACTTATCTCGCAAAGTTTTGGACAGATTGCTCATCTGTGAAAAATCGCGAGCTCCGTGGAAATAAATCCATTGCCACAATTGTTTAGCACGAAAAGGCTTCTCTCCGATTGAAGCCATTTCTTCTGCCAATTCTTCTTTTGATAAGCCGATTAAGTCTTTCATTATTTACACTTATTGGTAATAGCCTTATAAGCCGATGAAAATCCGTTCAAAGAATAGGTGTCTTTGGTTAGCGTCCCTTTTGAAGAAGTTCCGTCAATTATCATTCGGCTGCCTCTTTTCATGGCTTCCACAATTTTTTTATCAACATCACTGTTAACCGCCCAAGCTTTTTCCCCGCTGGTAAATAAATCATCTTCTCCGAAAGTCTTGGCACCGATTTTAATTTTAACCGGAGTTGCTAACTTATAAGTATATCCGGCATTAACGGTTATAACGTCAAAACTTTTTTCATTGGGGCGATGCGTAACTACAAAATAAATATCTCCGCGGTGGGTATATTTACCTTCATCTTTTTTAGGAGACGAAGCCATATAACAAACCGGACCTGAGTTGTCACGATAGTAATAAGCTGTCCAATCACCATATTCTCCTAAGACTTTAGGTGCTCCGGCTTGTGCCGTGTAAGCCCAAACAAAACTCATTAAAACAAAAAACGCAATTTTTTTCATTGTTATTACCTATAAAAACAGTTAATTGATATTAATAATAATTGCAAAATATATAAAAAATGTTAACTTCAAAAAAAAGTTTTTAACTGAAAAATTTTGCCGATGATAAGAAGTAATTATCTTGATATAAACAAATTAACCGACAACAAGCAGATATTACGCTTGTTTGATGTGGTGGCTGATCATGGCGGAGTGCTCCGTTTTGTAGGCGGAGCTGTGCGAGATGCCCTAAAAAATATCAAAAGTTATGACCTGAACTTAGCCACGGATTTAAGTCCCGACGAATTAGTCGAGGCCTGTAATGATGAAGGTTATAAAACAGTTCCTTTGGGAATAAAACAAAACACTGTCGGGGTAATGATTGATGATCAAGCTGTTGAAGTTGGTTCGCTCTTCAAATATATCGAAGATGAAGACGGAACATCTCGCATTGAATATACCGATAATTGGGAAGAAGACGCTTCACGTCGTGATTTGACCATCAATGCCGTCTATGCTGATGAAAAAGGTAATGTTTTTGACTATTATAACGGTGTTGAGGATTTAGAAAAGGGCTATGTCCGTTTTATCGGTTCAGCCGCCCAACGCATTAAAGAAGATCCCATCCGCATTTTACGCTATTTTCGCTTTTATTCAATGTATGGTTTGGAAGAACCTAATAAAAAAGCAGTCGAAGCCTGTCAGGAATATAGCAGTTGGCTTAAAAAAGTTCCTATGGAAAAAATTCGTGATGAATTATTCAGAATTATTCTCACCTTTAATGCTCCCCGAGCTTACCGCCTGATGCAATCCTATGATGTTTTGAGTTATATCCTCCCCGAGGCCGAATATATTGATAATTTGGAGTATTTTAACAAACTTTCGGTCGGGCAAAAAATCCACCATGAGGAAATTGTCAAATTATTTATTTTATATCACCCGGATGAGGCTTTGGCTGAAAATTTGGCAATCCGCTTAAAGTTGAATCGCGGGCAAAAAACTTTGTTAATGCAGTTGGGCAATTCGGATGAGTTGAAAAAAGATTTATTAACTCCGTTAGGGCGTAAAAGTTTGGTCTACCGCTATGGCCAGGATTTTTGCTCGGCTTTTTTACTCACATCTTACGCTATTGATATGAATGCTCCCGATAATTTGTGGGATTTATATGAGGAAATAAATTCTTTATCCAAACCGATATTTCCTGTCACCGGACGTGATATTATGAAAACGGGCATTGCCGATAATCGCAAAATCGGCGATATGCTTAAAGAATTGGAAAAAAACTGGATTGAATCAGGTTTCACCCTGACTAAAGAACAATTGTTATCGCAATTTAGCGAAGTGGTGTAATTAATGTATTGAAACTGCCTTAAAAACAATTATCTGATCGACGATAAGTCAATTTTGGAGGATAAACATTAATGCAAATCAAACATTGGATAATCCTGACAGTTTTTATCATGGCATTAATATTAAGTTTGTTTTTTTGAAAAAATAGCTTGACAAATAGGTCTGATAAGCGTAAAAGGTGCACATATTCATCGCGGGGTGGAGCAGCCCGGTAGCTCGTCAGGCTCATAACCTGAAGGTCGGAGGTTCAAATCCTTCCCCCGCAACCAATAAAATCAAGGCTTTCAGAAAATTCTGGAAGCCTTCTTTTTTACCCCGTGCCGCACTGGTGCCGCAAATTTTGGCGACAAAAAAACACCGATATGAAAAACAAATCGGTGCCTCAAAATGATTAATTTTGAAGGGGTTATCTTCTCAATCTAATGCTGTAAAATAAATTCTTTCATTGCTTCAATGAGTTCATCAAAATTTGTGGAAGGACGAATTTTCCAATCACTAGATGCCTTTTCATTATTTTTACGCAATGATTGAGCCCTTTTTATGGCTTCGTCTTCATCGCCTTCGCTTTGCATTATCGCAAAGTCAAAGCGTTTATTTTTACTGGAATTGTAGTGCGGCATAAACCTTTTAAGCTCTTTTTCCAAATCTTTCTGTGTCATAGGCGTTGAATTGGAAAAATGCATAATTGCCCAGAGTTCTATAGAACGATTGGAACATATCACATTAATATTGTTACTTTCTGCTGTTTGAAACGCCTTTTGATAGTTTTCCTTATCTTTTCCGGTATTGCTTCTATCATCTTCATCAAACACAGCGTAGAATTTATCAAGCTCATTGTCTTTAGGATTTTTATTAGAAACCAAGTTCTCTACAACTTTCAAAGGTTCTGATTCGTCATCAGAAGGAACAATTTCAAACCAAGTCTTCACTTTTAGCGGATTTAAGCCGTTTTTAGCTGCAAAACCTTTTATCCAATCATTAAGATACTCCGGTTCTGTTACATCTCCTTCCGTATAAATAACAATCTTTCCGGCATTACGTTCTTTTTTATTATATCGGTCAGCTCTGGATAGACTATATTCTTTTTTACTCTTTGGCATTCAGAATAGCCTCCAGTTCTTTAATATCTCCCAAATATGGAATTGCTCCGAATCTGCCTTCTAAATATCCCTTTTCATAGTTAAAACCTTCCCTGATAGACTTAAATTCGGTTAAAGGATATACTTCGGAGCATCCTTCTTCATTCTTCTCTACAAACCAAATCTCATCTCTTTTGAGAATATCTGATTTAAGTATGGAAGTATCATGAGTATTAAATATAAGTTGAGCTCCTCCTTTATTGATATTAGGATTATTAAACATTTCTATTAATTTTGCTAACATCATGGAGTGTATATTTTTATCAATTTCATCAATAAAGAAGATACCGCCCTCAATTAATGCAGGAATAAAGTATCTCATAAAGGTCACAAATTGCCTTGTTCCTTCACTTTCACTGTTTAAATCTAAAAGATATTTTTTTCCATTAGCTCCTTTATGTTCAAATGACATTTTATAAACAGTATATGGGCCCGAAACAATACCTTGTTCAGATGATACAATAGCATCAGGATGCGGAGATGATATTTTTTCAATTATAACATCAGTAATACCTAAATCCGCATATTGCATAAACTTGACGAATTTTTCTTTTAGTGTCTTGTTTTTTAGCATTTCTTCAGCGAACTCATTAAAGAAATCTTTTCTTTGAGGAACACCGAAAGCTGTTTTAGAAATAATTGTGACCGCCAATAAAATAGGGCGAATGTATGTAATACCTTTGGTATCTAATATATCCAGCACTAAAATATCAGGTCTTTTACTTAATGTATCTTCAGTATACTGCAAATCATATTTTGATATAATATCTTTATTGAATTTCGTTAGTTTAGCTTTTTCTCTTCTATAGATTATCTTTTTTGCTTTCTGTTGATACTCATACAATTGCTCTTCAAGTATTCCTGTTTTATCAAAGGTTATAGATAAAATATATCTAAACTCATCTACACAAAAATCAATTTCTAATAAAGATGGCTTATTCATAGTTTCATCGTGCAATCCAAAAGGTCTGTAATTATCCATAGAAAACTTTTGATATGGTTTTCCTAAAAAAGACCGAAGAATAATCGCCAACATGTAAAGGATATTGCTCTTTCCTGAAGCATTTGCACCATAGAATGCGGTAACCGGAGTAATTAGGTCTTCTCCGATAGCTTTCTCGTTTCTGATATAGCTTGTTGATGTGTTAGTATATTTTGATTCAGCTGTAAAAAATATCTCCTGTTCATCTTTGAAAGATAAGATATTTGCAAACTTCAATCTCAACAGATTAACTTTGGTCATTTTTCAACCTTTCATTCGCTATTTTTATAATAATATAAAATAAATTTTATTAAAATCAAGCAAATTTCGTTAAAATCTGTAAAAAAAATACAGATTTTTGCAAAAATAATCAATTTTTCTATTTTTTTCAAATGAAAGTTAATCTGTTTTATTTGATGCTATGATTATTTTTCTAAAATGTTAAAGAATCATCATTCTTTAACATTTTCTCTGAAAAGCCCATAAAATCTATACTTTTGAAATCGGCTGAAATGCCGACAATATAAAAATGTTAAACTTTGTTGGGATTACAAACATTGTTTAACATTTCAAGGATTTTATAGTTTTGATTTTCGTAAATCTTTCAAAATCTGTTTTACTTCCTCTGTTGGAATATATCTGTCTGGATCTGAATAAGGAAATCTATGGGCGAATATTTTGCCACGGTATATGTAAGCGATATTTGTTGAACTATCACCGTGCGAAATTCGGTAGTGAATTAGCGGAAAATCTTTATAAACAAAGCCGCTGTTCCATAGTTTGATGAGGTTGCCGAGGGTTATTTTATCAATTACATAGCCATAGTATGGACAGCCGAAGGAATTGATAACAAATTCTGTAATAACAAATTCGGCACAAGGTCTGCTTTGTAACTTGTGCCGATTGTTCCAAACATAATCAATATGCCCTAGCAGCCACGCTCGGTCAAGAATTTGCGTCATTTCTTAAATCCTTGTGTTCTCAACGGCATTGGCGAGCATCTGTTCATTATGGTTAAAATATCTCTGTGTTGTCCCGATGTTACGATGATTGACAAGTTTCTGTATCACAAATACCGAAACGCCACTATTAACTAACTTACTGACGAACAAGTGTCTCCCCAAGTGGCTTGCTCCTTTAATTCCGAATTTACTATAAACCGAGCTGAACAAGCGGCTGATGCTAACTCTGTTATAAGGCTTGTTCAATTTCTGCGAAGTGAACAGATATGTTTCGGAGTTCAAGTTCTCGCCCCATTTAGTTTGAAGATACTTCAAATAATCAGCCAATTCTTTCTTCATCTGGCTATTCATAAAGTATGAACATTTGTGCTTGCCTTTGTTCTTGTCGCTATCAAGGTTAATCACATCGTTGGGTTTGAGCTGGTCGGTGTAGCAATCCTTAACCTGCAGAAATGTAAAGTTTATCGCCCGCAGTCCGTTCAAGCTGAACAGAAACATCATTCGGATTTGCTCCGAGTGCTTCATAGACTTAATATAGGTCAGAATGTCTTTAATTTTCTTATCATCTACAAATTCGCCGTTGGTCATTGTCTGTCTCCTTTTGAGAGATTGCGGTTGAAAGGAAAATAAAGTCCGCAATCTCTCGGTTGCTTTTATTTGGTTGGTTTCACGATTGCTTGGTAAAATACTGTGTAGCGTGGCTGATGTGTCATTGTGGCTATACCGCCCTGTAATTGCCATCCTTGCTTGAGCTTCTCATTTACCCATTTGCAAAGTTCTTCAAGGTCTGGCGTGGCTAAAACATCATATTTCATTAGTATTCCTCCGCATACATTACGGTCATTACTTTATTTGTTACTCTTGGGTTTGATACATCCGGTGAGAGATACAAAAACTTCTGGTCATAGTAATCAATCTTCCAAAATATCTTTTTGCCCTTATAGTCAAAAGCTCCGAAGTCGTGTTCATTATACGGGTCATTATTTTCATCAAAGCTATCAAAAGTCCTTACTTTGGTTATAATTGCTTCAAGGTCTTCTTTTGTATTACTCCGAATACCTTGGGTTAAAACAAGCGTTCCTTGCGATAAATGCTTGCGGAAGTTGTCGTTCTGAAGAGCTATTTCGTTTGTATTAGGCATTGCAGCTCTCCTTCATAATCTTTAGCACTTCTTCATCAGTAAAGTTTGGATTTTCTTTAGCAAGGTCATAGGCAGTCTTGCCGTCATTGTTGCGGATGGTATCATCGGTCTTGAGAAACAAATTCCATATCACATCCATACGAATATCGGCTTGGACATGGGATACGGCAATATGTAATGGCGTGTTGCCGTCTTCATCTTGAGCATTCGGATTAGCTCCGTTGGCTAACAAAATCTGCAGGCAATCAAAAGAGCTGCGATAGCGAGCCATAATATGCAGAGGTGTTTTGCCGTGTTTATTGGCTTTATCAACTCTACCGCCGCAAATCAAAAACTTGGTAATTATCTCGGGATTGCAATGTTCCTTACAAACCCACATAAATGGTGTCCATCCATGGTGATTGTATGGTAAATTTACATTTGCACCTTGTTGTAATAGATTATCTACGCTTGAAAAATCATCATTGTGTAGTGCGTGCATTAATTGCTGACGCAATGCGTCTTGAGGGTTTGGCATCTTAATTCTCCTTTTAGTCCGCTTATAAGTGGGACAAGTTGGTTTATAAATTCACTTTTTGAGAAATGCCTTAACGGCACTTCCTGTTTACGATTTGATTTAAACATGCCCGAATCCACATGTCAAGTACTTTTTTCACAAAAAATACACATAAGTCCATGATTCTGCATGATTTTCTTTTAAATTCAAAGGGTTGAATCGGAAAATTTTTATAACATTAAAGCCGAGCGGTTAAACTCGGCTTGTATGCTACCTGAATTATAAATTAAAAGTGATAAATTTCGCCGTCGGAAGGTATTAAAATTTTATCGGCAATATTGCGCTGATGTAACT